>Ga0101942_100067_pt1 | contig 73364 bp, 87 predicted proteins | sample DewCreD2012metaG_4_FD_75243 | JGI IMG/M metagenome (GOLD analysis project Ga0101942, IMG submission 75243) | Hot spring sediment bacterial and archeal communities from British Columbia, Canada, to study Microbial Dark Matter (Phase II) - Dewar... ...
AAATATTTCAAGCTCTGTTTATTTTTTAAATCTACAAATTGATCAATTTTTATCTGTTTTGCATAATAATTTTTATAATAATTACAAGTTTCATTTGATATCATTTCCCTACAAATGAAATTAAAAGCATTACTTTTTTTGATTTTTTCCTCTATCTTTTCATTTATACATAACTCGCTTTTTGCCTTTAATATTGAAATTCTGAGATTTTTAACGTTGTTTATTTTCTCCAACTCTTCTAGAACTCTATCAATTTGCCTGTATGTTCTAACAACATATACTATTATAGAATTTCTCTCTTCTAGAAAAGGTAAAGAAGCTGTTAATAGTGAAATCGTCTTACCAAAACCACTAGGAGCTTGTACAAATAATATTTTGGAATCTTTAATTGCTTTGAAAATCTTAAAAATTAATTCTTTCTGACCTTCTCGAAATCTCTTGTAAGGAAAATAACGAAGAGGATCCAATTCAAATATAAGTATAATTTAGCTATAAGGTCTTGTGGAAGAAGTTACACTTAAAGGATATTTAAATCAAGAAGAAAATAAGGGGAATTTAATCAGAATAAAAACTCATGTTAAAAGAGAATATGAAATCGCTGCAGTTTTGAATAAAATCAGAAATAAAATAGTTCTTTTTGAAAACGTTGAAGGAAGCAATTTCAAAGTGGTAGGAAATGTTTGTGGAGAAAGGAAGAGATTGTTAGAAGCTATCGCGACTACAGAAGATGAATATCATAACTACATATATAATGCAATGGAAAATCCGCTTCCTTGTGAAATTGTAAACGGACCATACTTCAAAGTTGAAGAAAGCATATCTGTAGCAGACTTGCCTATTACGAAACATTACGAAAGTGAGAAGAATTACTATATAACTTCAGGTATAGTGATTGCAAGAGATAAAGAGAAAGGTTTTCAAAATTCATCGATCCATAGATTAATGCTCTTAGATGAAGAAACGTTTGCAATAAGAATAGTACCTAGGCATTTATATGCTATGCTTCAAGAAGCGAAGAAAAGAAAAGAAGTTCTCAATGTTGCGATTTGTATAGGGGCTCATCCTGCAGTATGTTTATCTGCAGGGCTTTCGCCTAAGTATGGGGTCGATCATATACATGTAGCAAATAAAATGCTTAAGGGAAAATTGCATCAATTCAAATGTGAAAATAATACTTTGGCTTTATCTGAAAGCGAGATAATTCTTGAAGGATATATAGATCCTTTTGAAGAAGTAGATGAAGGCCCGTTCACAGACTTAACGGGAACAGTTGATGTAATAAGGAAGCAACCTGTAGTCCATATAAATAAAGTCTATGCAAGCAAAGAATCATTATATCAAGATATCTTACCTGCAAGCGATGAACATTTCCTTTTAATGGGATTGGGGAGAGAAGTAATGATAAGGAAATACGTTGAAAATGTCGTACCTTATGTAAGAAAAGTTAGGCTTACTAGAGGAGGTTGTGGTTGGTTAATTGCAATAGCTTCAATAAGGAAACTCAGGGAAGGAGATGGGAAAAATGCCATTCTTGCTTGCTTCGCAGCCCATCCTTCTCTTAAAATAGCTATAGTTGTAGATGAAGATATAGATCCAGACGATCCAGATCAAGTCCAATTTGCATTGGCTACTAGATTGAATCCATCTAAAGGAGTAATGATAATACAAGAAGCGACGGTTTCAACACTAGATCCTGCTTCTGAACAAGATATAGGTTTAGGAAATAAGTTGGGAATAGATGCAACTATGAGTTATAGAAAGCCGTTAGATAAGTTTAAGAAATCAAAAATACCTATAAGTGAAGAGAGATTAAAAGAAATTCTTAAGGATGCTGGATTAACTGAATTCTAAAGGATATTTTTCCAAGATTCTTTGACATACATTTGAAACTCTATCCCTTAATTCTTTGTAGGTATAAATTCTCAAAATATTAAGATAACCTTTCAAAGAGGTTATCCAAGGAGAATATGATGAAAACTTATCTATTTTATTCTTTTTAACATCAAAAATTGGTATTTCTAAGGGATCGCTGACATAAGCATTGTGATATGGAACAGAAGGGAGTATAGACAAATCCACAAATATACTTTCGCTACTAACTTCTGAATTCTTAGCAATTTCATGCTTTATTTCATCTACCATTTTCATCAATTCTTCTTTTTTGTGTCTAACCAAGAATTTTCTTTCATATACGTTTTTCAAAAGATCTCTCCTTTCTAATTTCTCAAGATATTTTTTACCTTCTTTCGATCTACCTATTTCAATCCATAATCGATAATCGTCTAAAGATAAGTATTCTTCAACATTGAATGAATTCATGAAACCGAACTCTTCAAATGTTTTTTCAATTCCTTTTAAAAGAAGTAATTGTGCAGCCCTGATTGTCTTATGATAATAAATAGCCTCGAAGCTTTTTATCCTAGCCATTATGAATAATTCAAAAGTTAGCAAAGCTGTTGAATTCACAGAAAGTTCATCGTTGAAAACCTCCATTGTATTCACTAGACGATCAACGTCTATACCTCCATATCCTGCACCGCTATGGTAATTATCTCTTTTTATGAAATCCAGTTTATCAGCGTCTATACCACTATTCGTTATTTGATGTAGAAATTTTCTAAGAAAAACTCTTTCTCCTGTAATTATATATCCTATATTTAGAGGTTCTATTGATAAATCTTTTAGAATATCCGATATTTGGCTTTCAGATATTATTCTTTTACCTATTTCTTCATGATTCATGTTTAATTTACTTAAAGTAATGGATTCGAAAAGATGTGAAAAAGGACCATGACCTATATCATGCAGCAAAGAAGCAGTCCTTATAAGCTTAGCTTCTTCTTCATCGATCTCTAAAGGAAGATTTTCCATAATAGAAGTAGCTAAATGCATGACTCCTAAAGAATGTTCGAATCTTGTATGAACAGCTCCTGGATAAACATAGTCTGCCAAGGGTAATTGTTTAATTCTATGCAATCTTTGAAATTCTCTCGTATCAATAAGTTTTTTGTCTTCTTCAGAAATTGTAATGTAACCATGAATTGGATCTTTAATGAATCCCCAAGACTTAATTTTCTTTTTTAGCATCTAATACACCTACTTCTTCAAGAAAATATTCCATCACTTTCCTTATATCAGCTTGAACTTCTTCAATGCTTCGATTCGTAGGTATTACAATGAATCCTTCATCTGAAGCGATTTCTAAAAATTTCTTCCTTACCTTTTCGAGAAAATCGAGATTTTCATATATTTCTTTTCCACCTTCTTTCCTTTTCAAAGCTATCGAAGGATCGACATCGAGTAAAATTACTAGATCAGGTTTTGGAAATTTTTTGTTTAAAGAAATGATGAAAGAATCCTTAACACCATGTATAGATTGATATGCCCAAGTTGAGTACATGTATCTATCGCATATCACAAGGTAACCTTCTTCCAACTTTGGAAGTATTTCTTTTTTAATATGTTCGCTTCTATCTGCAGTGAAAAGCAAAGTCAAAATATAAGCATCAGCTCCATCCTTTAACATTTCTCTAATCAAAAGACCTATTTTACCCATCGTAGGTTCCTTTGTATATATAGCTTTGATGCCTAGCCCATTAAGCCAATTAGTAATTTGTTTGCTGTTCGTTGTTAAACCTGAACCATCGATCCCTTCAAATACGATAAATAAACCTTTTTTCATCCGCTCGAACTTTTTAACTTTATCAATCTTTCATATGCTTCGATCAAAGATATCATCAAATCTATCTTTGACTTTAGCTTAATCTCATCATATTCATTGATTATAGCAGGTTCGAGTTCGTTTAGCTTATTAACTACGACAGAAAGCAATCTATCGATTGTTTGAAATCTACTAACGCTTTCTTCTTCTCCATGCTTTACGTAAATAGCAATCCTATTACAAGATGGACAAATTATTTTGCCGTCTTTCATTTTAAAAAGAGGTACTTTACAATCAGGACAAGATTCTGCAAGCATAGTATTGCCAGCCTTCAGTAATTCAGCCATTCTTTTTGTAACAGCCTCTCTTGATTTCTCATCCATTATTATCATAGCCAATATCTACTTCTAGACATATTTTTTTATATTCAGTATAGAATATCAAGAAAGTAAAATGCAAACAAATGAAGATAAAATAAGAATGGTGATCAATCTGCTGGAAAATTTGGTAAAGGATCCTGCATTACCTAGGAATTTAAAAGAGGCATGTAAAGAAGCAATAGATAAACTTAGTGATAAGAAGATAACATCATATTCAGTAAAGTCTTCAAGTAGCATTGGCAAACTTGAAGAAATTGCTCAAGACCCAACACTCCCTGTATTTGCTAGGACTGTAATTTGGAGAGCCATAAGCATACTTGAACAAGTAAAAGATTGATGCAGAAGAGCTTACATATTCAAGGTATTTTTAGCACTTCAATCTCGAAGCTATTTTTAGAAAAAGGATACGAGCTAGCATTTCCTTCAAAAACAATTGCTAAAAGGCTGAATATAGAAAAGACTTCAAATGATTGGGATGTCGCTATTATTTCCAATCCTATTCCATTTGGATTGAAAATATTCGGTAAGAATACTTCTGAAGTAGTTAAAATATTAAGGGAAGAACTAGACCCTATTATAATAAGGAAGAGTAAAATCAATCTAGGTCTTACTGCTATTGGAGAAGTCATAGAAGAAGGGGATAAAAAATCCCTTGTTGATATTGGAGTTGCAAAAGGATATATTTTAGGAAAATTCCCTAAAGGAAGCAAAATCATAGTAGCTACTAGAGAACCTGCTTTTGAAGAAGATATCTTATTTTTCCATGGAATTTGCCTAGCAGGAAAGTATGCTACGCTAGTGCAAAACGGAGAAATTAATATGCCTGAGCATATGATGAATAGCAAGAAAGGAAAGACATTGTTGGATTTAGCAAAAGAAATTTTACCCTCAGGTTGGGGTTTGGAATTCTCTGAAACTTGTATAAACAGCGATGAAAAAATTATAAAAGAGGAATTGATCGACTTAATTCAAAAAGGAAAGAATTTGCTAGAAAAGAAACCAGATAACTTAGCAATACTGCATGAAGGAATTGAATATTATGAAGCTTATTTGAGTTATGAATCTAAAATTAAATTGGATGAAATTAGGAATAAAGTTCTTCCTACTTTGAAAGGTCATCATTATTTAAGAAGTTGGGGTGAATCTATGAATCCTTTGATACATTTTGCAGAAAGCTTATTGAGTAAAGGAATAGAAAAGAAGTACATTGAAGAAAGTCTTGATGAAAGTTTGTTCAGCGAAATATTTAGTATAGGAAAAATGATGAATATTTTTCACTTCAAAGCTAATGGAAGATTGATAAAACTTTCTCCAGGCAGAATAATCGAAAGCAACGAAAAAGAAAGAAGCATAACGCTATTGAGAAAAATAAAGGGCATGGGTTATTATGATGGGCTTGATGCTAAAAAAGAAGCAGGAGACTATGCAATAGCAACATACAAACTTGGATCCATGGTTAGCAGGACATATTACTATAGAAGCAATGGAGAATTGATAGGCATTTATTCAAACTTCTCAACACCTATAGAGATCTTTCCAAATGCCATTAGTTATGTAGATCTAGAAGTCGATATCGTAAGAAATAGCAAAGGCGAAATTAAAATAATCGATAAAGCAAAATTAGAAGATCTTGTAGTTAAAGAGATAATTTCAGAAAAAATGTATTGGAGGGTTTTAGAATTGATAGAAAAAGAAAAGAAGGAATTATCTAGTCCTTAAATGAAATCTACCTTCTTTATCTATCCTTTCAAATCCATGTGCGCCGAAGTAATCTCTTAAGGCTTGCGTTAAGTTAGCTGGTAAATTCTTTGAAAAATAATAAACAATGTAGTTAAAAGCAGATGAAAGTACAAGAGAAGGTAAACCATTTTTTATCATTGTGCTCAATACTTTAGTAAAATCGAAAATATTCTCTTCAATCATGTTCAATACGAATTTAGAAGAGAGCAAATCTTCATCGATTTTTGCTTCATATAATTGCCTGAGCAATTCGCTCCTTATTATGCTGCCACCAAGCCAAACTCTCATTACTTCCTTAAGATCGAAATTGTATCCATAAAATTCTGCATTTCGCAAAATGTCAAATCCTTGTAGATAAGCCATTAAATTAGCTAAAATCAAAGCAGATTTTATGCTATTTTCTTCTAACTCTATTGAATTTTTAATTTTCAAATTTAAAAGACTGGATAGCTTAATTCTTCTATTTTTAAAGCTTGATATCGATCTAGAATATACCGCAGCAGATATCGAAGGGGCAGGAATTCCAATTTCTAATGAAATTTCTGAAGCCCATATTCCTGTACCTTTTTGTTCAGCTTTATCTAGAATGAGATCGACGAGATAACTATCATTTTCTTTCATCCTTAAAATTTCTTGACATGCATTCAACAAAAATGAAGCTAAAATTCCTTCGTTCCATTTTATAAATATTTCAGCGATTTCTTCATTGCTTTTTCCCATGGCTTTAAGAAGGAAGTATATTTCTGAGATATTTTCTATGATTGCATATTCGATTCCATTATGTATAGTTTTCACGAAATGACCTGACCCTCCTTTTCCAAAGTACGAATGAGAAGGTTTTGAATCGAAATAAGAAGAAATTAAATCAAAAATTTTAGAAGATAAATTATATGCTTCTACATTACCTCCTGCCATTATACTTAAACCTTTCCTAGCACCTTCAATTCCTCCGCTTATTCCTGCACCTAGGAATCTAATCCCTCTTGATTCTAGCAACGCATATCTTTTTTCTGTATCTTTAAAATGAGAATTCCCACCATCAATTATAATGTCGCCCTTGTTTAATTTCGGTATTAAAGAGTTGATCATATCATCTACAGGCTGACCTGCTTTAACCAACAAAAGGATTCTTCTAGGTGTAGTAATTGAATTCAAGAAAAAATCTATATCATAACAAGGAATTACTTCTAAATCTTTATTTTTTGAGATGAATTCTTTTAACTTCTCTGTAGTTCGATTGTAAAGAGCTGTCCTTAATCCCTTTTGAGATAATTGAAATACAAGATTTTCAGCCATTGAACCTAAACCTATTACGCCCAAATCTGCACTCATCAATACCTAAAGGTTATACTTAGTTTTATTTCTTAATTAAGCCCCGGGCGGGATTTGAACCCGCGACCTTCCGCTTACAAGGCGGATGCTATACCGAGCTTAGCTACCGGGGCTATAAATTATATTGAAAAAAGGAAATTAAAAAATATCTTTATCTCGTAATTTTTGGAGTGATATTAGATTCAAACTTACTGGGTGTTATAATATCCTTTGCATCATCGTTCTCATTAGGTTTATTGTTCAGAAAATTCAAATTGCCTACAATCTTAGCATATATTTTTGCAGGAATCCTTCTAAGCAATAATACGCTAGCTGTTATTAATGTCAAGATCATAAACGATGTTAGCATATTAAACTTATTGTCATCTTTTTCCTTGATGTTTCTTCTGATGATTACTGGTATAAAATTCCCATTGTCAAAGATATGGAAATACGCAAATACTGCATTCATAGTTGCGATGATAGAAGTGTTTTTTTCAGTCTCTATGATGTACCTCTTATGTTACTACTTATTCAGGTTCAGTGCTTTGGATTCAGCTATGATTTCAGTTAGTCTTGCACCTTCTAGCGTGATTATCCTAAACAGAATAATTCAAGAAAAAAAACTAGCAAGGGAAATTTTCATTTATATCGTGCTAGCTATTTCAATGGTAGAAAATGTAATGTTTGGCATTCTGATTACTATTCTAGTTATATTAATTTCAACACCATTTACCTATGTCAGTTTAGCTACACAAATCAGCTTGATAACATTATTTACTGGATTGTTGCTTTTAGGAGGTAGTTATGCTTTTCCAATTCTATTTAATAAAATTGCAAAAGAAGATGAAACCATGAATTTTATTCTCATCGTTGTATTATCCTTTACAATTGCTTATATAGGAAGCTATATAATGATGAATCCTTATAGCTCAATTCTATTAACAAGCATTGCTATTTCTTCTATAAAAACGATTCAAAAAATTGAGGAAAACCTTAAATTTATTGAAGAAATTATACTTGCTATATTTTACTTTTATGTTGGATATACTTTAAATATATGGCAAGTACAGATCCATCAAATATTATTAATTGTTGTTTTATTATACTTTTCTAAAATTCTTTCTTCCTATTTTTCAATGAGAACAATTGGTTATGATAAAAAAGTTGCATTAAATACAAGCACATCTATCATTTTACCTGGAGAACTCTCTTTAATCTTAGCTTTTATAGCCGTATATTCATTTGGGTTAAGTTCTAATATTTTAAATTATGTAATAATTATAATTATTATAAATTATATTTTTCAATATTTAATAAATAAATTAATTTATTCAAAGATATCATAAATACATTTTATTTTTAACATTTTAGCTAAATCCTTATTTAACGCTATAATATCTTCACTACTTAAATCAGATAAGTTATACTTCCCTAATGAAGAAATGATCATTTGTGCTTCAACCATAATACTTTCTATGAAATTCTTTACAAATATGATTGATTTTTCATTTGGATTAAAAAAATTATCAATGAGATAGCCAAAAAATCTATTTTTATATAATTCCTTATTTAATACAATCGATGAAAAAGGATAAGCATATGAAGCTATTAAGAAAGGCCTTCCCATAGCTATTCCGTCTGCACCTAAAGCTAAAGATTTGACTAAATGTGAACCATTATATAATCTTCCAGATATGACTAATGAAATATTCATTCCTTTTATTTTAGCTTTCCTTATTGCGGCTAAACAAACAATTGTAGGAAAACCCAATTCTTGCAGCGCAACAGTTGGGCTCATTCCTGTACCGCCTTCTTTACCATCGATTACTACACAATGAGCACCAGCCTTATATGAGATTTCAATGACTTTATCGATATCTCTATAAGGTCCTGTTTTTACCCATATTTTAACTCTTGGATAATCATTTCTGAGTTTTTTAATTCTATATTCAAGGATTTCTTCAGTAAAGATATCAGGTGATGAATGTCTTTCATAATATTCAGCATCGACTTTTTCTGGATCAGGATAAATATAGTATTTAGATTTCAGCTTTAATGCTTCTTCTTTACTAACGATTTTCTCTCCTCCCAATCCTGGTTTTGCTCCTTGACCTGCTTTTATTTCAAAAGCTATTTTACCCTCTTGAATGAAATTATCAAATCTCTTGTCCGAGTATATTTTATTCCAAAGCTCATCGAAAGCTTCTTCTTCATTTTGCTGAATTACTAAACCACCTTTTTCAGTCAAATTTTCAAGATATGATAAAGCTCTTTCTAAAAAAGAAGGTTGTTTAGGATTCTTTCTTTTGTCATAACCCCATGTTGTAGAAACATTTTCGCCTATTCCGCATATTATTCCACATTCTGCACAAGCTTTTGCCGAAAAAATTGCAACTCTGTTCCAATCATCTTGACTTCCCATAGATGCTTGAATTAAAGGAAGACTTACATCGAATCCTCCAATATTAGTTTTCAAGTCAACATCGAAGAAAACAGGTTCTCTAAAGACAAGATCCATTGCTTTCTTCAATCTCAAAGGTGTAAATTGGGGAGGTATCAAAAGAATGTCATCTAGATCATGAAAGCGTTTATTTAAGCTATAAATATTTGAGCCATGTATTGAGAATCTTCCATATTTTTGAATTAATGGATAAATTGCTTTCCTTCCTAGTCTTGCTCTTTTAATAATTTCAGAAATTGGATAATTTTCGATATTCATTAAGGAGAATGGATGCCAGGAATTTTAGGTGTTGGTACGCTTAAATAAATGCTAGGTAAACAACAAATGTAGCGCACTAATCTTTCAAGACCTATGCCGAAACCTGCAGTAGGCGCTCCATATTTTTTCAAGAAATCTAAATACCATGCGTATTTATCTAATCTTTCTCCTGTCTCCTTCATTCTTTTAACCACTTTAGCATGCTCATATTCTCTTGCAGCACCTGATGCTGCTTCACCATATCCTTCAGGATATAGCAAATCGAAATCCATTAAAATTCCGTTTTTATCAGGATATTCTCTATCATAAAATCCTCTTGAACCTCGAGGATAATCATGAATAAAAAATGGTTCATCATGTAAATATGATAGAAGCCATTCATATTCCCAAGGTATCTCTGCGTTATAACTTAATTCTTTAGGCTCATACCCAAAAAGATTTTTAATCGTATTCAATATTTCTGGATTTTTATTTATATAGTCTTTTAAATAATTTATAACTTCTTTATGCGTATATCTCTTAAAAGGTCTCGAAAAGGTTTTTAATTCTTTCCTATCTTTTAAACCTCTTGAAGCCAAATAAGGTTTAAAGCATTCCCATATTTCTTTTAATTCTTCATTTTTACTCATCTTTTCTATTACATAACAAAGTAAAGATTCAGCAACTTCCATAGCTTCATGATGATCTGCATTATAAATTTCAAGATCTACTTGGATGAACTCGACTAAATGGCGATCAGTATTAGCTGTTTCTAAAGGTTCTAATCTTAAATTATTTGCAAAGAAGTATATTTTACCTTTGCCACCTGATTTCTTATTTGCAATTGATAATAGTTGTTTGTATAATATTGCGCTACTCATGACTTTATATTCTCTACCATAATAATCGAAAGAGATCTGCTTCGCACCTCTTATGCCAGGATCCGTTACAGGACCTATAATTATAGCCTTATATTCTTGAAAACCTTCACTATCGAGAAACTCCCTAATATAATAACTCACTTCGTTATAGATTTTGTATATTTTTTGCATTATAGGCTGACTTATGATCATGAATATATCCTCAGCATAGTCTTTTGGTTCAGGCATTTTGAGGAGTTTTTTAGTTTGATAATACATAATATGAAGATTTACCTTAGAATATTAAAAATTTTCCTAGATTCTTTCGTAAAATTTTCAAAAAAATAAAGTTAATAAGGGTAAAAATTGAAAGAAATTCATGGAGCTTGACAGATATGATAAAGCAATATTGAGAGAGCTGCAAAATAATTGTAGAAAAACCTTGAAGGAAATTGCTAAAAAGATAGGTTTGCCTATAACGACAGTTCATTCAAGGATAAAAAGACTTGAAGCTATGGGCGTGATTAAAAAATACACAGTGATTTTAGATAATTATAAACTAGGTAAACCAGTTACTGCTTTCATTTTTGCATCTTTTTCAAAAGCTGAAGGTGTTTCTCAAAGAGAAATAGTAAAACAAATCTCTAACCTTCCAAATGTTCAAGAAGTACATATCATAACTGGCGATTGGGATATATTGATAAAGGTTAAAGAAAAAGATGTCGATAGCATAGGAAGATTTGTTGTTGATGAATTGAGGTCACTTAAAGGAATAGAAAAAACCTTGACTTCTTTCGTTCTTCATACAGCAAAAGAAAACGTAGAAATGACGATTTGATCATTTTTTTAAATAGATAATGCGGGGGGTGGGATTTGAACCCACGCAGCGCTTACCGCACAAGCGCCTCAGGCTTGCCCCTTTGACCTGGCTCGGGAACCCCCGCTCTAATTCTAAATTTTTTGCAATGTACTAAAAATTCTTTTCGATCTTAAATAGCATTTTAAAAAGGATTTATGATGAAGAAAAGAAATGCTTTATTTTTAATACTAATTATTATACTTTTATTAGTCAATGTAGCTCATAAAAATTCAGTTTTATCTGATGAAGATATTCCTAGTAAGTTTAAGCACTATCTAGAATTCATCGTCATTGCTTGGATTTTTGATTCAAATATGCTGACGCGTAAGCATGTTGCTAATGGAGAAGCTGGTATATATTTTGATGGTAAGCTATACTGGAATGGCGATAAAATCGAATACAAGATAGGAAAATATAATATAAGCGCTTACTTATCGCCTAAATATAAGTTCCTTTTTTGGAGCTCGTCTTCTGATATTCTCATAGAGAACAGGTTTGTGCAAAATACTAAAGCAATACTTAGAAGTTCAGGATTAGACCTCACTGTCGTAGGGGTCGATAAATACTCTTACATAATATTGGTTATAGGAGATGCCAGAATACCTGAATTTTACTTTTATGGTAATATTACAAAAAACTCAATTTCTGTAAAAAATAAAGTTAATAACGAAAAGAATCAAAGATTTATTCCAAATGAAAATGTTATTATTGAAATAAATTCGGTAATAAATGCTTCAAGGCCATATTCTTACAATCCATACAATTCCTATACTTTTATGAATTTTACAAATTTATTACTCAGCTATCCTAATTTAACTATTAGATATAATTTATCACTAAATTACACTTATTTGCTCAAATGGAGCTTTAAAAAGCAATACACTGGACTTGTAGACATAAATGAGAACATAACTCATGAATATCCCGATGATAATTATGAAATTGGGATCACTAATAAAACAGGCGTTGGTATCTTAGCTTCTTTAAGTATAGCGAACATTACTTGGAGTTGGTATGAATATATTCCAGGAAAAGGATACCAAAACATAAAGATAACACGTTTATATATAGGACTTAATTTAATACAAATCTTAATAGATTCTTTATATCTAAACGTAAGCAGCATCTACATTAAAGAAAAGGAGTATTTGATTAAGTTAGAACTTCTTTGGTTAAGAGATTTTCAAAAAGTAAACGGTAAAGCTGGAATAATATGTGTATTTATAGAAGAGTTGAAAAACTCACTAGGCAATAGCGATAATCAAGGAAATGTTGAATTTTCAATTAACAAATCCTTGTTAGAAAAGCACTTGATAGGATTGAATAGTTCAATTCACATTAAACCTCAGTTCATTGGAGGAGGAATCATTCAAGAAAGTCCAATGAGTGAAATAAAGTGGTACAAACTGGCTACTATAGTATTGGGCTCAAATAAAAACGGAATTTCCTTAAAAATAGTTAGATTAAGCGATTTTGAAGCTGTTGCGAATGCTACAGTTGTTTTAATCGTTGACAACGAAATAACAAGAGTTGTAAATACTGATGCGAAAGGTAAAACGAGCTTATTAATACCTACAAAACATAATAAGATCGAGATTAAAGTCTATGCAAATAATACAAGAGATCTCCTCATAGCTAACGAATTATCTGATATTGTAATCTTTGATAATTATATATGAATATATCAACAGCTATAATAAAAGTTTTAATGGTCATTTCAACAATAATTATTGCATCCTTTTTAAGTATAAATTATATAAGCCAAAATTATAATTACTTAAACAGCAAAGTGATCGATTCTGATACTTTTAATATTAAAAGGATCCTAATAGAGATATTCAACGAATTATATTATACAAATAGTGAAAACTATATTAAAATAATTAATGTAGGAAATAATGAATTAAAAATATTAAATACTAATGAACTAAATTTCACTATAATATTACCAAATGAAACGTTGAACTGGAAAATAAAATTAATTGAGATTTGCTTTAATTGTTCACAAAATTATGACATAAAAGATTTATATTCGCTGGACAATAACTTAATTAAAGATAAAGGTTCCATTTTGCTAACAACGTTAAATATAAAGTATAATATAACATATATTGATAACGTTAAAATATATAACATTTATATAATGCATCAAATATTAAATGATACTGTAATTTTGAGTAAAGAGTATCAGATAAAAATTAATTCATATAGATATTTAATTAAAATTATTAGAGTATTTGAAAACGAAACAAATATTAATTTAAATTTAAATAGTTATAATATTTTTTCATTAAAAATCGATCCTAAATCTATTGTTATATTTAATCTAATCACAATAAATGTTTATATTGATTATCATAGAGCATAATGGATAGAGCAATCGTAGAAGTAATAAATACAGTTGCTATAATTATAATCTCAGCTCTAGTGATATATTCTTTATTTAACATCTATACTATAGCAAAATCTACAGATGAAGTATTATATAGTAAATTTATTTATACAAAAATAAAAAATATTATTTATGAATTAGTAAGCAAAGATCAAGATCCTGATAAAATGATTAATATTACTTTAATTTTAGATCAGTTCATTTACATTCGTGCAATAGATGACTATAAACTTTTACTGAAAATCGGTAATACTCAGATGTATTTAGATTCACCTTTAAAGGTCAAAGGTGAAGTATTTTCAAAAAGCATAATGTTCAGTCTTTTCAACCATACCATTTCGATCTCAAAACTGTCACCTTTTTATATACCCCCTATTATAGTGAGATGAGAAAACTAATAAGAAGCAGAAGAGGCGACATCTCCGCACCAGTAATAACTATACTACTAGTAATAGCTTCGATAAGCATAGCTGCCTTAGTAATATCTTGGTTATTCGGAGTGGGTATAGCATCAAGTAAACAAAGCATGATAGTAATTTCTGGTACGCCTATAGTTCAACAGACCAGTACTGGATATACGTTATATATCACCGTAAGAAATATTGGTAATGTAGCGGTAAATGTTACAGGCGTTATCTTGTTTATTCCAGTAGGCACTACAACACCAACCTCGACAATAACAACTACAGCAACCCTATCAACCTCAACTCCAAACTCCGTAATATTACCAGGAGAAACTAAACAATTACAGTACACCTTCTCCGCTTCTCCCGCAAAAATAGGTGTATCAAGAATTGACGGACTACTTCTAACAACTGCAGGGCAAATTCCTTTCTCAGCGAGTTTACTAGGTTAAGGTTAGGAGATGAAGATAAATAAAAATTCTTTTTTTCTGAATAATTCTATTTTCAAGCTCAACCGTGTTTCTCTTTCAAACACGACTGTCATTGATGAGTATAAAGTTGGTTTATCTCATATTTTCATCACGCATGATGGAAGATATTTAGTTGAGGATCCTCCTATGAGTGAAGCTGAACTAGCTTCTTTAAGAGAAACACTTGAATATTTGCTTTTTAAGATTAAAGCAATCGATATACTTGATGAAAGTAGATTTGAGAATGAACTGAAAAGGCTAGGAATTAAAGATGAAAAAACGATTTACATTTTAAAAAGAGAGATATATGGTTTCGGAATTTTAGATCCTCTTGTAAGAGATCCCAAAGTTGAAGATATTCAGATCCCAAGTCCTGGAATTCCTGCAAGAGTTATACATTCAGATTATGATAGATTGATCACTAATATAGTTCTTAACGAAAACGAAACAAACCTTTACGTGGAAAAACTAGCTTATAAAAGTGGTAAAAGTATAAGTTCATTCAAACCATTGCTATCTATAAGAAGCTCAGATACTACAAGAGTAACACTTACTTATAGGAAAGAAATTGGTCATAAAGGCTCAAGTATAACAATTAGAAAGTTTCCAGAAAGACCTTGGAGTATAACCAGAATCATGATCAACAACACAATTGATCCTTGGATTGCCGCATGGGCTATGCTTTTAATAGAACACAAGAAGGCTATTTTAGTTTTTGGAGGAATGGGATGCGGGAAGACTAGCTTGATAAACGCATTGGCTAATTGTATAAATGAAAGAGCTACGATAATAACTGTTGAAGATACGCCTGAAATAAGGCTCGCCCATCCTTATTGGATTCCTTTAGTTACGAGAGAGAGCTTAACGCTCGATGAAAAAGGTAGCATAGATATGTTCACACTTGTAAAACATGCTTTAAGGATGAGTGGAGACTACATAATCGTAGGCGAAGTTAGAGGTGAAGAAGGAAAAATATGGGCCCAAGCTATAATGACAGGTCATGGAGGACTAACTACTTTCCACGCAGAGTCGCATACCACTGCTATTGAGAGACTTCTAGCAGAGCCTATAAAGGTCGATATAGGGAGCTTATCTGCTCTTCATACAATTATAGGAATTAAAAAATACGTAATGATAAAGGAAGATGAAAGGGGTGTTCCTAGAAAAGTATTTCTGAGAAGGGTTTCAGAAGTATTCGATTTTGAGATATCATTAGAGAAAAAAAGGGCTAAATTCTATCGAGTGGTAAAATTCGACAGCCAAAGTGATAAATTCAATAGAATTGGAGACGAATACATTCTGAAGTTACCATCTTCAAGAATAATTATGGAAGAGAGAGGATGGGATGAAAAAAGATTTCTAGAAGAATTAGAGTTGAGATATAAATTTTTTGTTAAATTGCTCGAAAAAAGCAAGAGCGACGAAAGCCTTTTAGATTACAGAACAGTGACCCAACTTGTTTGGAAATTCTATGAAAACCCAAAACAATTTGAACTGCAAAAAATAAACACAGAAGAAAGTAAAGATGAGAAACTTGCTATTGAAGAGAAAGGTATTGAAATAGTTCAAGAAAATGAGTGAAGAAATAATACTTGAAGAAGAAAGAAGTAGTAAATTTAAAATCTTTTTGGATCATCTCAATTTAGATATTAGATTTATAAGTAAAATACCAGTTTTATTCTACTCATTAATTGTATTTATTATTGTGTTAGACATAATTATAATAATTTATGGTATAGTTGCATTCTTTCTAATGATTTTTTTATCAAAACATTTGGTTAATATATTTATTAAAAAAATCTTTAAAAAGAATTTTAATTATGTTGATATAGGTAGATTCTATTATACTGAACTAAGATTGACTCCTAGGGAATATAATAATTTAGTATTAGAATTATTGGTAACATCTATATTATCATTATTCATAAATACAACTCTATTTGCATTATTCTTTTATTATTTAAAAGATAGCATATTAAATCTTATTTTGCTGATTTTCTTTTTAATAATACCTTTTATTTTATTAATATACTTTCTATTGCTTCCTTCAATTAAAGATAACTCTTATAATTCAGATATTAATAAAGAACTCCCAGTTGCTACAATGCTAATAACAGCGTTTAGCGCAGGCAATATTCATCCTTATCTTGCACTATCTTCATTGGGTAAATTGAAGATCTTTAAGGGATTTAGGAAAGTCTTCATGCAAATTGAAAAGCTTCGGATTTGTCTCGCAATAGGCCCAATTGAAGCCATATCTTTATTCTCTAAAATGTTCAAAAATGAATCTTTAAGGAAACTTTTGCAAACCATTTCTGCAATAAACCTAGGCTCTAGTATTTACAGCTTACTTAAAGAACAAATGAAAGAGAATTTCAAATTATTTGAGAAAAAGATTGAAGAATTTATAGATAGATTTAATATAATTCTCGCTGCTCAGTTAATAGTATTTATTCTTATTCCGATATCTGCAATGATGACTTTAATTTTCATACAGGCTAATACATTATCGTTTATCGTATTCTCACTGTTCATTTTGCCTCTCATCTTTTTCTTTTTATTTTTAATAATGATACAAAGTTATGCTTTACCATTCCTAAGAATAAGAGTTAAATTGAATTCAAAAAGTCTTTTGTTTCTTTGCTCTATACCGATCTCAGTTTTTTTGATAAAAATGGACATAATATCTCTCAGCTTAGCTTTGTTCATATCCTTATCAGCGTCAATGACAGGCTTATACATCATGAACAGAAAAGAAGCTATAGAAAAAGAGAAGTTACTGAGCGAGTTGCCTAATATAATAAAAGATATTGCTGAAGAAGTGAAGAAAGGTAACGGGTTGTATCAGGCAATTGATAAGATTGCGGAAAGATATGAACAAGCAGGGGAACTCTTAAAAAAGATTAGCTTTATGAGAAAATTAGGGATTTCAATAGAAGAAATCGTTGAACAAGAAGACTTGCCATATTTCTTCAAGCAAGTGTTAATAACATTAGAAGAATGCGATAAAGTCGGATTGGATCCTTCTGTAGTTGAAGAATTTTCCGATTTTGTAAACAGACTAGATAGCATAAGAAAGATCTTCAAGATGAAAACGAGATTCTTTAGATATTCAAGTTTTCTCATCACAGCTTTATTAGGAATTGCTCTTGCAATTTCTTTAGCAGTAATAGGAAACCTCGTATCTGTATTCAAAGCAATAACAGAAACTGCCGGCATCGCTTATTCATTTGGCATGTTGAATTTACAAATACCCTTCGATATTTTAAAAGAATTAGTTTATAGTACAGGATATCTCAATTCGATTTTATTGGGCTTTCTAGGAGGTTATTCTGATGGAAACAGCATAGATGGAGTAAAAAGCTCTTTAATAGCTACCGCGATATATTTCGTTTCTCTCAACTCGGTGAATTTGACGGGATTTTTCCATTAAAAATGGAAAGTTCAATCGAAACTACAATTGCTATAATCCTTTTCTTACTGGTAGTGAGTTGGGCAATATTCAGTGTTACATTGCATATTTCTGCAAAATATGATCAATCTATTAAAGACATATTAACTGAGAATGCTTCTTTGATAAAAAATTTTATAATAATTAATAAGAAATTTTATGATCCACCTACAAATCCAAGTTTTTATGGAATAAACTCAAATGTTGAAATCAATATAGAAATTAAGGAATTTATATATGATTCGCAGGTAAAATTGATTCGTCATGAAATCTATCCTAAAAACTTCACAATACCTAAATTCATAGACAAAGGTGAAGCAATCGGAGCTTATCTGAATTCTTCTTTAATACTCGTAAAAGTGATAGTTTATGGTCTTCCTTAACGCCCAAGCAAGAATAATAGAAGCTCTTTTAGCATGCTTGCTTATTACGTTAGCACTAGTAATTAGCGATCCATACTTCTTGTCTAGCTCTATAGTAAAAGGAAAAAAAGAAAAGAAAGATCTGGCTACGAAAGTCTTATCCTTCTTGTTATATAAAGACATACTCAAAAGAGCATACTATAGAGATTATTATAGTATACAAAATGCATTGAATGAAATCATACCTCTTGAATACGGGTTTAAGTTTTCGATATACGATGATTCATGGAATTTATTATGGAGCTATCAAAGGAGTTATTTTAATGAAGGAGATTCAGATTCCTCCTTCGTAATATTGAATGGTTGCGATGGTATTGCTAGTAATCAAACGTTAATTTTTGTGTTGGCTGTGAGTTAAAATGAAGGGACAGGCTTTAATGCTTTCCTCAGTTGTTATATGCCTATTAATCATATCATTAGCATTCTCATTTACAAGACTACAAGTATTTGAAATTGAAGAAAACGTTGATGTAAACGCAATAATATATTATTTTTATTCGCAGTCATTAGCATATGCAACTCAAAGTGCCATAAACAAATACAAAGACAAAATGCTCGAAGACAAAAATGCTACTTTTCAAGCAACCAGCTATGCAGAAAGTTTAACATATAGCTATTTACTTGATTCATATAATAAAGCTAAGAAAATATCTCCTAAGCTAAACCTTGAAGAGATTTTAAACATAAATATAAAAATAAGTTCAAACGGTTTGAGAGGAAATTATTCAAGATTTTCTATTTTAGTTCAAAATAGGGGAAATATCTTAGCTAATCTGACAGCCTTGATTATTAAAACAGAAATAACTAAAATTAATGCAAGCATAAATTTGTATTATAGAGTTTATATATATATAAATAACACTAATTTTATAAATAAAGATATAATTTTACAAGATAATAAATACAATTTCTTTGTCTTCTCTTATAATAGAACTGCAGAATTTTCAATAAACAAAGAGAACAATATAATAATACTGACAGTTGATATGAACTACAAGAATAAATTACTGATATTAGTCAGGAATAATGCAGGAATAATTCTTTGGCTGTTCGCATAATGGCTAGCAACACCGCAGATCTACTTGTAGTATTATCTTTGTTTGTAACCCTTTCAGTTTCTTTTATTTCTAGTTTACCAATAATATACGAGAACAAATTCTTCTTCGAAGATGAAGCTCTTACCAAAGCATTGAACGATTTAAATAATGCAATCCAAATTGTCTATGGACATCCTCTCAGCTCGATAACATTAAAGATATATTTACCTATGGGTTCATGGATCATAATTGAAAATAATACAATAAAATATAGTAAAAATATAAAAATACAGCTATTTGATCAAAATAAAATTATCTCTTCAATTGGAGATAATTATATAATATATAAGTTGACTTTTTATAATAAAACTATTATTAATAATAACATAAATAACTTAATAATAACATTTCTTGGCTATAATATAATTATTATAAAACAGACTGTCTAAGCCTTTATATCAATTTTCTAATACATATCGTGGATACCGTTTATTTCAGAGCTATGCTGTATAAATCACTAATGGAGTTAGGTAAAGCTACTGCTGAAGATATTGCAGCCTATTTACTAGCTAAAGGCATAGAAGTAACACCACAAAAAGTTAGCCAGCATTTGATAAAGATGCCCGGAGTTAAATACAAAAGACTATCTTATAAAACGATTTACTTTATGAAAGAAAAAGAATGAATTATTGCGAAGAATGCGGCGGATCTTTGATAAAAGCCAATCAATCTGAGTATTATGTATGTGCTAACTGTGGATTGGTGAGCAACATAGCAATAATAGAAGTAATACCTAAAATAGATACGAACAAAGCAAAACGTACGAATAACTATACTTACCCAAGTTATAGCAGAGTTTTAGAGAGATTGAAGATTTCGAAGAAATATAAAAGAAAGATATCTGACGAAATACTAATCAAAGCGAAGATCTTTCTTGAAAATGAAGAAAATATACAAGAAGTTAGGAAGAAAATCTATAGGGAAATTAGGAGTAAAGGATTGAATTCAATAGATAACTCGCTTATTAAGATAGCTAAAGAATACAAAAATTTAGCGAGAATATTTCTTAATGGAAATGGTTCAGAAGAAATATTTGAAGCAATTATCTTATTATATTATTCCAAAAAGAAAAATATAAAATTAAGCATAAGAAAAATATCTAAAATATTTAATATTTCAAAAAATAATTTATTTAGAAGGTATAAGGAATTTGAAAAAAGAATTAAAATTTATGAAAGATTCAATATAAAAAAATTAATTATTTTAAAGTTATTAGGTCAAAATAGACTAAAATTTTTAACGCTTAAAGAATTAGCACTTATTGCTAATGTCAGATATGATAGCGCAAGAGCGACTCAGATGAGAATAAAGAAAAAACTTGGAAACATCGTTGATAACCAAGCATTATTAGGTCTTTTGATTAGTTCTCAATAAAGGTCTTCATGCAGGGGGTGGGATTTGAACCCACGATGGCCTTTAGCCACGGGATCTTGAGTCCCGCCCCTTGGACCTAGCTCGGGCACCCCTGCACTATTTATAATATACTATTGTTCCAATATTTTCATTTTTTATGGCTTTTATAATATTTTCTGCTTTAATGCCATTGAAAACTCTTACAGGTATTCTGGATCTTTTCATTATGTTTAAAGCATGCATGTCAAAAAGCTTATACTTACCTGCTCTAAAGTCTTGGGATGAAGACATCACATTAATTAGTTCATCGATTTCGATTTCTTTGTAAAATTTAGCATTTGGCTCCTTTTTCGGATCTTTATCATATACACCTTCTACATCAGTTGCATAAAGTAGCATAGAATTGGAAACTTCAGCTAACAAACATGCTACAGTTGTAGTTGAAATCGAGGGAATTAAGCCTCCAGTTATTATAGATTTTGAAGAATTTAATGCAGAAAGTATCTCATGCCAATTTTTAGCTAAAATTACTTCGTGTTCTTTTGATAAATAGCTATAAATTAGAAAAGCATTGATATGACTTACCATAATGCCTACTTTATCTAATAATGCTTCATTTAGACCTAAGTTTCTAGCTATTTCAATATATTCTCTAGCTTTTTCTCCACCTCCTACTACGACATGAAGTCTTTTAGTTTCATTTAATGCCTCATCGAGAACTTTGCAATATTCAATAAATGAATTAGGTTTGATGAAGAGTAAATGGCCGCCTAATTTTAAAACAAAAGATTTTGAGCTCATGTCATCCTCAAAATTCCTACGACGCCTCCAAATGTCTTAGCTAGTGAATAGCTTTCATTTAAAGATTTACTAATGTATATTATTTCACCTCCATTTTCGAAGACTTTTTCTATGATACTATCAGTCTCATCTGTTTCGCTGTTTATTTTTATGTTTGTTGAATTACATTTACTACATTTCAAATTTCTTTTGAAAGAAAAAATATCTTCTGTAGCAACTTCGAGACTTTCTGTATTTCCACAATTTGAACAGGTATAGTTTATGCTCACAACAACTATATCTTCTAACATAAGTAACTTCTCTATATTTCCTTTCTCTAATGAAGAAAGGACTTCTTTTATTCCAATAGCTAAAGCTTTAGGATTCTCCTTTAATAAGTTTAGGAAATTATTGAATTCTTCTTTTTGTTTTACAAATTCGACTTTTTGTAACAATTCTTTACTTCTCTCTAATAATTCATAAATTCCTTCTTCTCCACCATAGCCAATATCCAAGACTCCTATGATCTTTTTCTTTAAATCTTGAGGTATGTAATCTTTATCTAAAAACTCATATTTTGTAGGACCAGGACCCCCTACTACAATTCCGTCTACAATTCTTTCTGCCATGTAATATTTCACCATTCTTTCTCCAATTCTTTTGAAAAATTCATGAACCATAATTTCTATTATTCTTTCAAATCTACGTGCAGATTGTCCACCTGCTCTATGTTTTCCAGGAACACCTGAAGTTATCGTTTCTATAATATCTAAATGGGATCCTTCAAGGATTGCAAAAGAAGCCTCTTCTCTTGCTACGCTCACTAGACCGTAAGAGTTTCCTATTTTTAGCATTTCTTCTAATATTTCTACATGAAATCTTGAATCACATCGATATAAATAAGTAGATATAGGCTTTGGTGGTTCTAATAAATAGATTTCCATCTTTTCATCTCCTGCTACTTCACCTGCAACATAGCCTGCAAAAATTATCAGGCCTTTTTCAGGTGCTTTGTTGAAAAGTTTTAATCTTTGCATTATGCTAGTTAAAGCTTCTTGGACATGATGCCTAGTTGTTCGATCCTTAATGTTACCAGCTTGAGAATACTCTTCTCTTAAAAGATTTGCAACTTCTGAAATTTGTCTACCAGCGGGAATGTATAAAGAAATTAGCTCAGTACCTCTTCCTTCTTTACTCTTCAGAATCCTAACTAGCCTACGCAATCGAATTATATCCTTGTTACTTATTTCTTCAGACACAATATAGAGAGTAATTCAATAAGCGACTTATATTCTTATGGACCGGGAGGGATTCGAACCCTCGACCTTCCGTATGCGAAACGGACATTCTACCACTGAACTACCGGCCCAAGGCCCGGAATGGGATTTGAACCCATGCAATAGGCTCCACAGGCCTACGAGCTACCAGGCTACTCAATCCGGGCCATGAACTAAATTAATTATGTAATAAACTAAATTAAAAGATTAGTGAATTGAAATAGTAAGGAAGAAAAGATTTATAGAAAAAGATCTAGCAAAGCAAAGGATTAAGAAGCTGCTCAATATGGCTATTATTGAATATAAATCAGATAAAGAATTCTCAAAAAACTGCATCAAGATTGCAACTGCAATAAAAAGGAAATATAATTTGAAATTTCCTTCGTGGTTTAAGAACCTTTATTGTAAAAAATGTTATAACATTCTGTTACCTGACTTAGGAGCAAAAATTAGAATAATTGGAAAAGGTAGAAATTTAAAGATAATCACTACTTGTTTAGATTGCAAAAGAGTGATTAGAAAGGAAATAACTAGAAGATAAGATTTAAATTAACGCAAGAAGATTGAATTCGTAGCAATTCAAATGGTTGATCCTAGATTTGTACCTGCAGATTCATTGATAAATGAGCTAGCTGAATATATAAAGGAAAACGTTAAAGAAGTTTCTCCTCCTTATTGGGCTTTATTCGTTAAGACTTCACCTTCAAGAGAAAGATTACCTATTCAAGACGATTGGTGGTATATAAGAGCTGCAGCTATATTAAGAAAACTTTACATTAAGCAACCTTTGAGCGTTGAAAGCTTAAGGACTTTGTATGGTGGTAGAAAAAAATTCGCCAAAAGAATGGAGCATCATCATAAGGCGAGCGGTGCTATTATAAGGAAAATTTTACAGCAACTCGAAGCTGCAGGTTTAGTTAAGAAGACAGAAAAAGGCAGAATGCTTACAGAAAAAGGACAATCTTTGGTAAGTAAATTATCTTCGAAAATTTTCAAAGAAATGATTAAAGAAAAGCCAGAACTGGAAAAGTATTTTCCAAGAGGTGGTAAAGGTGGAGGAGGATAGAGAATTAGAAGAATTAAGGAGGAGGAAACTAGAGGAATACCAAAGAAGGATAGCAGAAGCATATGAGAGAGAAAGAGAGAGAAAAGAATTTGAAGAGAAAAAAGCAGCATTGCTTAGAAGAATTCTCACACCTGAAGCTAGGAGTAGGTTGGAAAACATTAGATTAGTTAAACCAGAATTAGCTGAACAGCTAGAATTATACTTAATACAACTTGCTAGTGCAGGTAGAATTAAAGGTATTTTAACAGAAGAAGATATAAAGAAAATACTTAAATCCATTACTGCAACACAAGAAACAAAAATAAGGATATTGAGGAAAGAATAATATGGCTAAAAATAAAACATTGAGCAGAAAGAAGAAGCTTATAAGAGAAGCAAAATTATCAAAGCCAGCTCCTATCTGGGTAACAGCTAAAACAAAAGCTGGAGGAAAGAGAATAAGAAGACATAATAGGAGAAGGACTTGGAGAACATCTAGGATAAAGCCATAAGATGAGTGAACAAGAAAAAGTAATAGAGGTTAAAGAAGAGAAGGAAGAAGATGAAACTCTAAAAAAAGCTAAGGAAGAAGTCCTTTTTGAAGATGAAGAGATAAAAGAAGAAAGAGTTTTGATCTTAAATTTAAGAGATGCTAAAAAAGCTCCTTTGCAAAAAAGAAGTAAAAAAGCAATAAATTTGGTTAGAGAATTGGTAAAAAAATATACGAAAAAAGAAGAAATTTGGATAGATAACGAGGTAAATGAGAAAATATGGGATAGAGGTATTAAAAAACCTCCCAATAAAATCAGATTGAGAGTTTTTTTAACCAGTAAAGATAGAGCACTTGTTTTTTTAAGTAAGTAATGGCTGGAAGTTCAAGGAATCTAATTTTCAACTCGGAGCTTATAGGAGCATTCTCTTTAGCTACGAACAAAGTATGTTTTGTATGTAAAGGTATCGAAAATAAAAATAAAAGAATCTTCGAGGAAACTTTGGAAAGTGAAGTTAAGGAAATAACGATTTCAGAAAGTAGTCTAATAGGCATATTTATGGTTGCTAATTCGAGAGGAGCATTGCTACCATGGAGTGCGACTAAAGAAGAATTAGATGAAATAAAGTCATATTTCGAAGAAGTTGAAATATTGAAAACGAAATTCAATGCGTTAGGGAATTTGATAAGCGCAAATTCAAATGGAGCTGTTTTGCATGCAGACTTTAAAGAAGAAGAAATAGAGCTGATAAAAGATGTATTAAAAGTAAAGCAAGTTGTTACTTTGCCCAAAGAAAATAGAAAGCTTGCATCTTTCCTTGTAGTGAATGATAAAGGTTTTTTAGCTTCACCATTTTTTGATGAAACCGCATTAAACATATTCAGAGAAATTTTTGGTGTTGAAGGTGATGTAGGAACAGTAAATAGAGGGAGTTTCGCTATAAAGTTAGGCATTGTAGCTAATGATAAAGGAGTCGTAGTAGGAGCATTGACTACAGGTGCTGAAATAGCTAAAATTGAGCAAATTTTCTATCTCGCCAAAAACTAAATATATAGTAATTTAAGAAATAAAACGATGAGCAGCAAAGAACTTGAGCTGAATAGAAAAATATTAGAATACGAGTACTATCGGGAACTTTTAAATAATTATAGAGCTAATTTCGAAGCTGCAAGAGTATTATTGAATGATGTTGAGAATGCAATAAGTAGCTTTGAAGCAATAAGGGATGCGAGCCAAGATAAGGTTGAATTGTACGCCGCTATAGGAAGCGGTTCATACATAAAAACACTTTATGATAAAAACGATAAAGTTCTAGTAAATATTGGAGCAAAAATATATGTAGAATATACTATTCAACAAGCTTTAGATTTTTTGAATAGAAAAAAAGCAAAGATAACAGAAGCATTGAACAATACTAGTAAAGTTATTGAAGAACTATCTATAATATTAGCGAGGTTAGAGAATGAAATTAACCAATTAAGCGAAAGGAAATAATGTTTGAAGGTATAAAAAAAGCATTCTCGAATTTAAAGGAATCGATAATAACGAAGGAAATAACTGAAGAAGAATTAGAAAAGCATCTTTGGGATTTTGAACTCAAATTGATAGAAAATAACGTAACTATTGAAGTTGCGAGGAAATTATCAGAAGATTTCAAAAAAGAATTGGTAGGTAAGAAGATTAAAAGGACTGAAAAAATTGAAAAGGTAATTGAAGAAACATTCAAGAATAAACTAGAGGAATTACTTGAAAACACTGGGAATTATAACCTGATAGAAAAAATCAATAACAAAAAATCTAAGCCTTTCGTCATAGTTTTTTTAGGAGTTAACGGCGTAGGTAAGACGACAGCAATAGCTAAGCTTTGTTATTTTTTAAAAAAGAAAAATCTAAGTTGCATCATAGCTTGCTCAGATACCTTCAGAGCAGGTGCAATTGAACAATTAGAGTTGCATGCAAAAAATCTAGGCGTTGAAGTTGTGAAGCATAAATATGGTGCTTCTCCAACTGCAGTAGCATTTGATGCTGTCCAAATTGCTTATAAGAAAAACATCGATGTCGTTTTGATCGATACAGCAGGTAGAATGCAGACAGATAAAGATTTGCTGGATGAGATGAGAAAATTGGTTCGAGTAATTCAGCCAGATGCAGTATTTTTAGTAGTAGATAGCCTAACTGGAAATGATTCTTATAAACAGGCTGAAATATTTGCAAAGGAGGTAGGATATGATGGTTTCATTTTGACTAAAGTAGATGCTGACGAAAAAGGCGGTGTAGCATTATCAATTACTTATGAAACAAAGAAGCCAATCATCTTCATTAGTCATGGAATGAACTATGAAGATTTTATGATAGCTAAAAGAGAATGGATAATAAACAAAATATTAGGATATGGAAGTGATTAAGAATTTGAAAGGAAGGGATTTAATTTCGATAACAGATCTAAGCAAAGAAGAATTGATTGCTCTATTAGAACTAACTGACCATATTAAAAAACTGAGCAAAATAGGAGTGAAAAACTTCAATTATTTAAATGGTAAAAAAATAGCTTTAATGTTTCAAAAGCATTCTACAAGGACTAGATCTTCTTTTTCTGTAGCAATTCATGAACTTGGAAGCATACCATATTATTTTAGCTGGAATGAACTTCAAATAGCAAGAGGTGAGACTGTCGAAGATACAGCAAGAGTTTTAAACAAATATTTTGACGGTTTAATTTTGAGAGTTTACGGTCACGATATACTTTATTCTTATGCAAAGGAATTCGATGGACCTGTTATAAATGCTTTGAGCGATGAAGAACATCCTTGCCAGATAATAGCTGATCTTTATACAATCTATGAAAAATTCAAAAAGCTAGAAGGTATTAAAATTGGATTCGTTGGAGATATAGCAAATAACGTCGCCACAAGTTTAACTTTAGCTTCAGCTCTTCTAGGACTTCATATAAGATTGATAGGACCTAGCAAATATCAGCCTAAAAAAGAAATAATTGAGAAAGCAATGAACATGTCAAAGAAATCAAACGGAAAAATAGAAATAACTGAGGATCAAAATGCTGTTGAAGATTTGGATATTATCTATACCGATGTCTTCGTATCGATGGGAATGGAAAGTGAAAAAGAGGAAAGACTAAGAATCTTCAAAAAATATCAAGTAAACGAAAAAATGATGGAGAAAGCAAGTAATGCTTATTTCATGCATTGTGGTCCTTGGCATTTGGGTGAAGAGGTAACACCAGAAGTAGTTTATAGCAAAAGATCTTTAGCCTTTGAACAGGCTGAAAATAGATTGCATACAAGTAAAGCTATATTAATCGCCTTGTTTTAGAATAATTGGTTATGGCTGAAAGAATTAGGGAAGCCATTAGAGCTGTTAGAAATATTTTTAACTTAGCCAGCAAACCTACTAGAGATGAATTTAGATTAATGATGAAGATTACCTTATTAGGTATTTTCGTAATTGGTATATATGCGTTTTTAATAAACATTGTAGCAATTGGTTTACAATCTCTTAGAGAAATTCCTGGCATTCCTCAAATAGCTTTATTAGCTATTACGATCGTAATAGGAATTACATTGGTGATTTATTATTATGGCAGCAGAAAAGGCAAGTGGTAGCGAAACTAAGTCGAGGATATTTGCAGTAAAGGTTACTTCAGGATATGAAAATCTAGTAGGCATGATTGCAGCCGAGAAAGCAAAAAAAATAGGAGAACAATCTGGTATAATATCAATTTTAACTCTCGATGAACTCAAATCATTCATAATGGTAGAAGCTAAAAGTAAGACAGATGTGATTTCTTTATTTTATGGTTTGAAGCATGTAAGAGGACATGTAAGAGGAGCAATAGATTTGAAGGAAATTGAACATTTGCTCGTTCCTAAAGAAATAATCGGAGAAATTAAAGAAGGTACCGAAGTAGAAATTGTTTGGGGACCTTTCAAAGGTAACATAGCTGAAGTTGTGAGAATTGAGCAAGATAAGAGAGAAGTTACTGTTATCTTAAAAGAGACAGTCACACCTATACCAATTCAACTACCTGTTGATTACATTAAAATAATAAAGAAATAAGTAAAAGAAATTATGCCACAATATAAAACCTTTAATTTTGAAATAGAAGGAGGAAAAGCTACTGGAGGCCCTCCCATAGGCCCAGCTTTAAATCCCTTAGGAGTTAACGTAATGGAGATAGTTAGGAAAATTAATGAAATGACGAAAGATTTTGCTGGCATGAGGGTGCCGGTAACTGTTAAGGTAGATCAAGTAACAAAAGAATATGAAATTGAAATAGGAGTTCCGTCTACTGCTGCATTATTATTAAACGAATTGAAAATAGAGAAAGGCTCAGGATCCCCAGCTAAACAAAAAGTAGGAAATTTAACGATGGAACAGGTTGTGAAAATTGCTAAGATTAAAATGAAAGATTTGCTAGCCAAGAACTTAAAAAGCGCAACAAAAGAGATTTTAGGAACTTGCGTAAGTTTCGGGATAACGGTTGAAGGTAAAGATCCTAGAGAAGTACAAAAAGAAATAGATAAAGGCATTTACGATCACTTATTTAAAGAGTGAAATGTCCGAACTTCAAGCAATCGAAAAAAGTTTTGAAGATGCTTTAAAGAAGCTTGAAGCAAGTCCTAAAAGGAGATTTAAGCAAACCTATGAGATAATAATAAATCTTGAAGGAATAGATGTTAAAAAAGATGCTGAAAAATTAACCGGCATACTTAAATTGCCTCATCCTATTCTAGGATTAAATAACAGAATTTGCGTCATAGCTGAAAGAGAAATAGCAAGCGAGGCACAAAAAGCAGGTGCAGATTTGATATTGAAAAGAACAGATTTGGAAAAACTTCAAGGCAATAAAAGAGAACTAAAGAAAATTGCTAAAAATTATAAGTATTTTCTCGCCCAACCTGATCTTATGCCGCTTGTAGGTAGACTTCTAGGAGCGTATCTAGGTAGCAGAGGAAAATTACCTCAAGTAATAGCCCCAAATATAGCAGTCGATAGAATCATTAATGATTTAAAGCAAAGTATAAGGCTTAGAATAAAAGGACAGCCAGTTATTTCTTGTGCATTTGGTAAAGAAGGAATGGGTATCAAGGATCTAAAAGAAAACGCATTTACTATTATAGAGGAAGTAAACAAACGGCTCGCTGGCAAAGGAAGAATTACAAGTATTTATATCAAAAAGACAATGAGTGAACCTGTAAGGATTAAATAATGTCGCTAAGATATCGTGCAATAAAGAAAATAACTCGCCAAGTTAAAGCTAGAATACTTTCTGAACTAGAAAACTTACTTAGGGAATATAAATTCTTTTTAGTAGCAGATCTAGTAAAGATAGGGAGTTCAGAATTACAAGCAATGCGCAGAATGCTTAGAGGAATTGCAGTCCTCAAAGTTGCAAGAAATAGACTCGTCGAGAAAGCAATTGAAAGAGTTCATAATACTAAAATTGAATTAACGGGTCAAAACATTTTCATATTTACGAATAAAAATCCGTATGAACTTTATCTATTTTTGCAAAAGAATAAAATTCTCACAGAAGCACAGCCTGGTATAGTTGCACCTAAAGATATAATAGTGAATGAAGGCAATACAGGACTTACACCTGGTCCGGTATTGAGCAAGTTCAGCAAGTTAAAAGTTCCTACAAGGATTGTTGAGGGATCTGTATGGATAGCAAAGGATACTGTAGTTGCAAAAAAAGGCGAAATAATAAGCAAAGAGGTTGTAGAATTATTGAATTTATTAGGCATAAAGCCAATTGAGACAACGTTAAATCTCAAATTTGTTTTCGACGGCAAGTCATTATCAAGAGAAATCACTATTGATTTGGATAAAATAAAAGAGGAGATAATGAAAGCTCATCAAGACTCGTTAAATCTTGCAATTCAAGCAAGCTTGCCTATACGCGAAGTAATGCCAATACTCATAAGTAAAGCATATCTAGATTATCTAAAGATTGCAGACAATTTAGTATTGCCAGAAAAAGAGATTCTTGAAAGAAACTTAGTTAAAGCTGAAAGCTTAGCAAAAGCAGTGTATGAAAAAGTAAAAGACAAAGTTTAAAGATTAATATTACCTAATAGATAAAAGAGAAGTATGGAATACGTTTACGCAGGATTGTTATTGCATTATGCAAAGAAGGATATAACAGAAGAAAATATGGAAAAAATATTCCAAGCAACAGGAATAAATTACGATATAAACAGGGTCCGAATGTTTGTAGCAGCTTTTAAGGAAATAAACATCGATGAAGTATTAAAGCAAGCTGCACCCGTTGCTGTCTCAGCAGCAGCACCTGCTGCTCCAGCTAAAGTGGAAGCTGAAGCTAAGAAAGAAGAGAAGAAAGAGGAAGAGAAGAAAGAGGAGGTTTCAGAAGAAACAATATCTGCAGGACTTTCAGCTCTATTCGGTTAAAAAAGCTTGACGATTGAAAGAGAAAAAGAATACCAGTTAGATTTTTTTAAGGAAAACGGCTTTGTGAGAAAGCAGTGTATAAAATGCAAAAGATATTTTTGGACTATCAATAAGGATCTAAATACATGTCAAGATGCTCCTTGTGAAGATTATGAATTTATAGGAAAACATAATCTTCAAGTCAACATCGATGATGTAAGGAATTCTTTCATAGAATTCTTCAAAACTAAAAATCACACATACATAGAACCCCGTCCTGTTGTTGCGAGATGGCGTGATGATATTTATCTCACCATAGCTAGCATTGCAGTGTTTCAACCATTCGTAACGAGCGGTGAAGTTGATCCGCCTGCAAATCCTTTAGTCATTTCTCAACCTTGCATTAGACTTAAAGATTTAGATCTAGTAGGTTTGACTTCAGGAAGACATCTAACTATATTCGAAATGGCTGCTCATCATGCATTTAATAGCAAAGAAAAGTATGTTTATTGGAAGGATGAAACAGTTCAATACTGCCAAGAATTAAATAGCTCAGTTTATAAAATAGATCCTTATAGCGTAACGTACATTGAAGAATTTTGGGAAGGAGGAGGGAATGCAGGGCCTTGCTTAGAAGTTGCTTCAAAAGGTCTTGAAATCGCCACTTTAGTTTTCATGAAATATAAGATCATTGATGGAAACTATGTCGATATTCCTCTTTTCATCGTAGATACAGGTTATGGAATGGAAAGATATACGTGGTATCTTACAGGAAAACCAACAGTCTTCCATGCACTATATGGAAATATTCTAGAAAAGTTGCTAGATAGGCTTGGATTAAGCAAAGATGATGAATTAATATATGAACATGCAAGAGAATCAATACTTTATAGCGAAGGTTTGATAAAAAGACAGGAAATAATTCAAAGAATAAAAGATAAGCTAGGAATAAAAGAAGACATCAGCGAGTTAATATCTAAACTGGAAGCTTTGTATGCAATCCTAGATCATACTAAATGCATTATTTTTATGTTAGCAGACGGCTTGGTTCCTTCTAACAGCGGAGAAGGCTATTTAGGTAGATTATTGATAAGGAAAACCTTAAAAAATTTATTAAGTTTAGAAATCGATTTATCTTTAATAGATATAATAAATGATCAAATAAAACTATGGAGCAATTTCAAAAATATATATAATTCAAGGGAAAGAATAAAAGAAATAATTGCGATAGAAGAAGATAAATATTATAAATTAATAAATAGAGCATCAGTTGAAATCTCAAATTTGATAAAGAATAAAAAAGCAAAAAATGAAAGAAAAATCAGCAAAGAAGAATTAATTGAACTATATGATTCACACGGCATACATCCTGATTTCGTTATAAAAGAAGCTAAAAAGGAAAACTTAGATGTTGAATTACCTCCTGATTTCTTCTCTAGAATAGTGGAAAAACATGAAAAACCATTGAAACAAGAAATTAAAGAAGAACTTCCTGATGTTGAAGGAATCGAGGCTATCTATCCTTTATATTATGACGATCCTTACCTTTTCGAATTCAATGCTAAAGTTATCAAAACGATAAAGCCTAAATGGATTGTTTTAGATAAAACTGCATTCTATCCAGAAGGAGGAGGACAAATTTATGATACTGGAACAATAATTTTTAAAGATAAGATATTGAAGGTAAAGTCTGTTTATAAGAAAGGTAATGTTATACTCCATGAAGTTGAAGGCTTAGATCAAGACATTACAGGATTTGATGTTAAAGGAATCGTGGATAAAGAAAGGAGATTGAATATAATGCGCCATCATACAGCTACTCACATCCTATTGTATTCAATTAGAAAAGTATTAGGCGATCACATATGGCAAGCTGGAGCTAGGAAAGAAGAAGATAAAGCGAGATTGGATGTAACGCATTATAAAAAAATTGAAAAAGAAGAATTAGAAAGAATTGAAAACTTAGCAAATGAAATCGTTCTTTCAGGATTGCCTGTAAGAGCAAGATTTATGGATAGAAAAGAGGCAGAAGAACGTTATGGCTTCAAGCTATATCAAGGAGGAGTGATGGGAGGAAGAACAATTAGGGTTGTTAGTATAGACAATATCGATCATCAGGCTTGCGGTGGAACACATTTAAGCAATACAAGTGAAGTTGGTATGATTAAAATAATAAAAGTAGAAAGGATACAAGACGGTGTAGAAAGATTCATATTCACAGCCGGCAAAGTTTCTTTAGAAAGATTTAGAGAGCTCGAAAATACTTTAGATTCGATTTCAGAAATAACTCAAACTCCTAGAGAAAAAATAATTGAAAACATACTGAGACTACAAAAAGATTTAAAGAAAGAAAGGAAAGAAAAGGAGAATCTACTCAGTATACTAGCTGAGCAAGCAATTAAATCACCAGATACACTTAGAACAGCTAAAGTTAACTTTTACAAATTCAAGACTAAAGAGTTAGGTTCTGATATTTTAATTGCATTAGGTGAAGAAATCATTAAAAGAGATCCTAAAGCTCTTGTCTTATTAGGATCTATAAACGACAAAGTTGTTGCTATAATCATGCTAGGAAAAAAAGCTGTTGAAAGCGGTTATAAAGCAGATATATTGATAAAGAAAGTAGCTGAGATGATAAAAGGCGGAGGTGGAGGAAGAGAAGATTATGCACAAGCAGGAGGCAACTTTAAAGAAGGATTAGAGAAAGCTTTTAAGGAAATTGAAAATATTATAACGCATCAATGAATTTTTTTAAGGAAATAGAAGAAAAATGGCAGAATAAATGGTATGAAGCTAGAATATATGAGGCTGAAGTAAATAAAGAGAAGCCTAAGCTTTTTATAACTTTTTGTTTCCCATATGTTAACGGTCATCTTCATGTAGGGCATGCTTTTACTTCTTTAAGGAACGATATATATGCCAGATTCAAAAGAGCACAAGGCTACAATGTTTTATTCCCATGGGCATGGCATTGGACAGGTGAACCAATAGCTGGAATGGCAAAAAGAGTTGCTGCGAAAGATGAAGTGATGATAAACTTGCTAAAAAGAACAGAAAAAGTGCCTGATGAAGAATTGGTTAAGTTCACAGATCCGCTTTACATAGCTAATTATTTCACAAACGAAACGAGAATAGTGATAAAAAGATTAGGTTATTCAATAGATTGGAGAAGGGAATTCACTACTACTTCCCACAATAAAGGCTTTAGCGCCTATGTAAGTTGGCAATACATTAAACTTAGGGAAAAAGGTTACGTCATAAAAGGAACGCATCCAGTTGTTTGGTGTCCTAGGGATCAATCTCCTACAGGAGATCACGATAGGTTGCAAGGTGAAGGGGTTAGTCCTGAAGAAATTATCTTGATAAAATTCAGATTCGAAGATTCATATTTAGTTGCTGCAACCCTAAGACCAGAAACGATATTCGGTGTGACGAATATTTGGGTTAAGCCTGATTCAGATTTGGTAAAAATTAAGGTTAATGAAGAAAAATGGATCGTAAGCAAAGAAACAGTAGAAAAACTTAAAGGTCAAGACTTTAAAGTAGAAGTTATAGAGGAATTCAAAGGAGAAAAGATTATTGGGAAGTATGCAATAGCACCTTTAGTTAATAAAGAAATCATAATCTTACCTTCATTCTTCATAGATCCAAACATTGGAACAGGAATCGTATATAGCGTGCCTTCTCATGCACCATATGATTATGCAGCATTGAGGGATTTGAAGAATAAGCCTGAAACACTGCAAAGATATGGCATAAACAAAGAAGCTATAGATAAAATCATTCCTATACATATCATAGATACGAAAGGATATGGCGAACATCCTGCTATAAGCTTAGTTGAAAAAATGAAGATTAAAGATCAAACAGATGCTAGATTAGAAGATATCACGAGAGAAATCTACTTGAACGAATTCAACAAGGGAGTAATGAATAAACTAACCCAAGAATTTGAAGGAATGAGAGTAAGCGAAGCAAAAAATAAAGTATATGAAAAATTGCTAAGCTTAGGTTTTGCTTTAAAAATCTATGATCTGCTTAGCCCCGTTTTATGTAGATGTGGAACGAGATGTATAGTAATAATCCTAAAAGATCAATGGTTCTTGAAATATTCAGAGCCTGAATGGAAAGAAAAGGCAAAGCTCGCACTAAGTAAAATGAAGATATATCCTGAGGAAGCTAGGAATTGGTTCATCAATACAATAGATTGGCTTGATGATAAAGCATGCGCCAGGAAATCAGGACTTGGTACTCCTCTTCCATGGGATAAAGAATGGATAATAGAAACATTGAGCGACTCTACAATATACATGCCCTATTATATCATTGCAAAATTCGTAAATGCTAATGCCATAAAGGCTGAGAATCTTAAGAAAGAATTCTTCGACTATGTAATACTAGGTGAAGGAAATATTGAGGAGGTTGCTAGACAATGCGAAACAAGTCCTGAATTGCTTAATAAAATAAGAGAAGAATTTCTATATTGGTATCCTGTAGATTTGAGAACTTCTGCTAAAGAGTTGATTCCTAATCATTTAACTTTTTACATATTTCATCATGTAGCATTACTTCCTGAGAGTCTATGGCCGAAAATGATCGCAGTAAATGGAATGCTAAATATTGAAGGGAAGAAGTTGTCTAAATCAAAAGGTATAGTAATAACCATAAAGGAAGCAATAGAAAAATATGGAGCTGATCCTTTAAGATTTTACTTAGCAAGTCTAGCAGAAGGAATGGAAGATGCTGAATGGACATCCAAAGGTATGGAAGATGCGATAAACAATCTACAATACTTCTATAATCTTGCATTGAAAATAATATCGAATGAAGAAAAAGAAATGAAAAGTTCAATGGATAGCTGGCTTATAAGTAGTTTTCAAAGAAGAATAAAACTTGCTACAGATTTTTTGGATGAATTTAAGCTAAGGAGTGCTTTAGTTCATGCATTTTACGGTGTTCTTAATGATATTAAATGGTATATTAAAAGAAGCGAAACGATAAATTCTAAATTGCTAAAGAATATTCTCAAAGATTGGTTGATATTGCTTTCTCCATTCATTCCGCATATATGCGAAGAATTATGGAATAAATTGGGAGAAAAAAACTTCATTGTATTAGCTAAATGGCCTTCATACGATCCATCTTTAATTGATGAGGAAGTCGAAGCTAGGGAGATATTGATTGCAAAAATTTATGATGATATATCTAACGTGAGAAAGCTTAAAGGTAAAGTTTCAAAGATATATGTTTATCTTCCATCGAGTAAAAAATATGAATTGTTCAGGAAGGTAAAAGAAAAAATCATGAATAAAATAGACAGAAGAGAACTGATTAAAGAAATGCAGAAAGAAATAAAGGATGTTGATGAAAAGAAGATTTCAAAACTAGTCATTGAAATGTATGAGCATTACTTTTCTTTAGAAGAAAAGCTTAGAAATGTAATAGAAAAAGCTGAAAATATAGATGAAGTAGTTGCCGAAGAACTAAAGAAGATGTTAGAAAAGGAACAAATGATTTGTGAAATACATGAAGAAGAAAAGGCAAAATATGACCCGCTTAATAAGGCTGAAAGATCTTTGCCTTTTAAGCTTGGATTTTATCTTGAATAAAAATTTAAAGTAGAGCTTATAGATAATTTTTTGTGTGCCCCAGTAGCTTAGCTTGGACATAGCGCTGGCCTTCTAAGCCAGAGGTCACGGGTTCAATTCCCGTCTGGGGCGCTAAATAATTTCTATTTTTGATTGAAGTTCAACACTACCATATTTAGTATTGACCTTAGCTTTCACTGTATACGTATCTGTATAGACTAAAGTTATTTGTGTAGAAACTAATGTTAATTCATCTCCTGAATTCATTATAATACAAACAGTTTTCAAACCTGAAACACTAGGTTCAAAATATTTGGAAAGATATTGATTATTTTTTGAGTCAACAACGCTAATATAGATCAAATAGTTACTTGTTATAGCTGATTGATTCACACAATAAGAATTAGGATATACAAGCTGAAGAGCTACTTTGATTTCAATTTGCTCAAAAGGTTTTGCCTTTTCAGGATAAACATGTAGGACAGCTTTCCAAACTTCGTAAGAAGCTACTGGATTAGGTTTCTTAACATATCCCATTACATAAACAGTTAGCGAAATCATTAATAATACGAGAATGCCTAACACTACTACTTTTCGAGATAGAGCCACTTTTTATCTTAGAAATATAGCTTAAAAATTATATATTCCTTCTCGACTTATCATAAAATAGATTGCCCTGGTAGTTTAGCCCGGTAGAATGTGAGGCTGTCACCCTTGAGGCCCGGGTTCAAATCCCGGCCAGGGCGTTACAATCTTTAGTAGCTAGCTAAATACTTTCCCACTTATTCTTTTTCTTTTCATATTCTTCTCTGCTATAAACTATCCTTGCAGGGAAACCTCTCACTACAACGCCTTCTGGCACGTCTTTCGTAACTAGAGATCCCATCGCTACTACGCTTCCTTTTCCAATTTTCACGCCTGCTTTAATTATTGCACCTGCTCCTATTATGACATCATCTTCAATTATTACTCCTGCAAGTTTCTTGCTCATCGGATAAGGATCGTTAGTCAATATTGCATTAGGACCTATGAAAACATTATTACCGATTTTACTTAGAGGAGGTATGTAAACCATTCCTTCTATTTTCACATTATTACCTATCGTAACATTGTAATCAATATGAGACAAAGATCCTATCGTTACATCATCGCCAATTACAGTATTATCTCCTATGTATACGAAATGCCATATTTTTACATTCTTTCCAAGCTTGACATTCTTTCCAATATAGCAGATCCTTTCCATAGTTAGGAAATTTCAATAAGCTTATAGATTTATCTTAATTTCTGCTAAATTCAAGTGCTTTTATATGCTATAGCTTCTATTTCTATCAAAGAATTCATAGGTAGAGCGTTTACGAATACTAAAGATCTTGCAGGATATTCTTCTTGGAAATAAGAAGAATAAATCTCGTTGAATAATTTGACTTGAGATGGATCAGTTAAATAGACAGTTACCTTGACTAAATTATTAAAGCTCAAACCTTCCTTCGATAAAATTTCTTTTAAGTTTTCCATTGCTCGCTTAAAAGCATCTTTTGCTTCTTTTTCTATTTGACCTTCTTCATTTAATGGTAATATTCCTGAAATAAAATAAAAATTGGAAACTTTCTTAATCAACGAATAAGGACCTACAGCTTTATACGTCATTTCTTTTCCAAAAACAAAATAGCTTCATCAATATTTTTAAAGCGATGTTCTTCACCTTTTTCTAAAATTATTTCTTCAATTTCGAAATATCTCAAAACTTCATTCAAAGTTTTATTTCCAAAAGCTTGGAACCATTTAACGCTTGCGCCACTTGTTTTATCCTCGACGGAAATAGTTTTGCCTAAAACTAGGTTATATTTAATTTTTTTAAGAGAGACTCTCAAAAGGAATTTTTTATTCATTGCTAATTCTCTTAATCTATTTAATTTCGCTTCCAACGTTAAGAATTTCTTTAATTTGCTTTTATTCTTTCTCTAAAATATCTTGAATTCTGGATATGCTTACTTCTCTTTGTATTCTTTTCTTCAAATATCTAACAATTATCTTATGCTCTTTGAATTCTTTTCCTCCTATTATGATGAACAAATCATAATTTTGCTTTGAAGCTTTAGAAAGAGCATCTCTAAGATTTTTTTCTGAAGTTTCTATCGTTACAATGTAGTTTTGATTTCTAAGAAAAGAAGATATTTCGAAAGCTTTGCTCAAAGTTTCATTGTTTTGTTCTAAAAGGAAAATTGAAGCAGAATTCAAATTCTTCTTAAAATCTCCTTTAAAAACTAAAGCTATTCTATCAAGCCCTAAAGCACAACCTGTAGCAGGAGTCTTTGGGCCGCCATAATATTCAATTAAAAGATCATATCTTCCTCCTCCGCCAATCGAAACATCGAGATCTTTATGGAGAAATTCGTAAATTATTCCAGTGTAATATTCTATACCGCGAGCAAAAGAAAGTTCGAGTTCTATGTTTATAATTCCAAGATATTTCAACGATGTTACGATGAATTCTAGGTCATTTATGGAAGAAAGAAGTATTTCATCTTTTATTATTTCTCTAGATTCGCTTATTATTCTTGAAGGATCTCCTTTTAAATTGGATAATTGAACTAAAAGTTCATAGTATATTTCTCCCTTTTCATATTTTGAAAGCTCCTTTTTCAATTCTTCGAATTTTTTCTTATCGATTAAATACAAGAAATAAGGAATTGAATTATATTCTATTCCTGCATTATTCAATATTTTCTTTATTAGATCCATACTTCCCAATTTTATTTTAACCTCTCCGAGTTTCAATGAATTGAATATGTCAAAAGCGAGTTGTATTACTTCTATGTCAGCTATTAAGTTTGAAGATCCTAAATGCTCAAACCCACCTTGCCAAAATTCCCTATATCTTGCTCTTTGAGGTTCGTCATATCTAAACACGTTTGCAAAATAAGAAATACGAATGGGCTTAGGCAATGATTTCAAGCTATTTATGAACAATCTAGCTACAGAAGGTGTTAACTCAGGTCTTAAAGCTAATTTTCTACCAGATAAATCTTCGAAAACATACATTCTTTTAGTTATTTCATAACCAGATTTCTCTGCGAAGAGCGAATAATATTCTATGGTAGGTAATATTGCTTCTTTATAACCATATTTATAGCTTATTTCCCTCGCTTTATTTATTATGAAGATCAATTTCTCTGCATCATCAAAAATCAGATCACGCATGCCTCTTACAAGCCTTAGCTTTTCCTCTCCCATGTCAAATAGAAGCTAAAAAGAAACATAATAAAGCTAAAAACATTGCAAGCAAATATCGGTTTTTAGTTTTATACGCATTTTCCTTTGATGGGTCTTTTAGTAAGATTAGAGAATAATAAATGAATATGATATCAGCTAAAAGAAGAATCGGTATGAAATAAATATTCAAGTAACCCAAAACGAAAGGTGTGAAGCTTATCACAACAGCTACAGAAATCAAGTAAAAAGCAAGTTTACTAGCAAAATTTTGTCCTCTTGTATTAGCTATTGTTTTTATTCCTAGAGCTCTATCACCGACCATATCAACAATTCCTTTTACTATTTCTCTGCTCAAATTTGATAAAAAAGCTAGAAAACAGAGTATGAACAAAGGAAAGAAGTTTTGAAAATTCATCAAGCTAGCTCCATAAAGGAAAGGCAAAATAGTTGTATATGCTACAGCTATATTCCCTATAATTCCTCTTTTCTTCAAAAACAAATTATATAAGTAAGCTGCAATGATGCCGCTTAAAGCAATTATTACAGAAATTAAATTAGCTAAAGAAAAGGCAAGGAATAAACCAACGATTGCTAAAATAATTGCATAATATAATGCAAAATTCCTCGGTATCAATCCAGCAGGAATTGGCTTTTTTGGGAAATTGATTAAATCGATTTCATAATCAACATAATCATTGAATACCATGGAAGAAGCTGATAAGAAGAAACCTACAAGGAAGGGAATTGCAATTATGTAAATGAACTGGAATTCGCCAAATAAAGTAGGAAATGAGATTAAAAACCATTTAGGATTCGAGATCTGTAATCCTATGATTACAGCTATTCCCATCATTATAGAATTTGGAAATCGTATTATTTTCAAAGTAGCTATAAGTCTTTGTTTATTCATAGGGAAATTTTCGACGCTTCATAAAAAGAAACATCACTATTCGAATCTATCACTGCGAATATGATTTTTTTACGCATCCTCATTGCAAAAGCAAGCATTTCATTTAGCTTATCCATTTCTAAACTTTCACCTTCATGAACAATTGAAACTATATATTGCGGAGCTTCTTTATCGAATGAGCTACCTTTTTCATATAGCAAGAAATCATATCGATCACCATAACCTTTCCTTACAATATAGTTCTTTTCTCTCAATTTCATATAAACAAGAAATCTTCCCCATACTCTTTTGTCTTTCTTGATGAAATATTTTATTGCTTCGTCGAAACTCATTTCTCTTTCTCCATGGAATAGAGAAGCTAAATTTTTGAATATCAAATAAAGAGCTTCATAATTTTCAAGCTTTAAATAATCTCCTTCAATGAAACCATAGCCTTGCTCTATTAATTTTTGAGCATGTCTTTTGTTTACAAAAATGTTACCTTCTTCATCTAAAATGAGCGTGAGCTTCATTAAAGATAATTTATTTATCATTCATTAATACGTATATGCTCATAAATATAAAATATGAAAACGGAGAAGTCAAATTCATAGATGCAAGTTCTTTGCCTACAAGATTTAGGATTATCTCTACTAAAGAACCTGATGAAATAATAAAGGCTATTAAAGAACTTAGAATAAGAGGCGCTCCTGCGCTAGGTGCAGCATCTGCTTTATGTCTTGCTTTAGTTGCAATGAAATACAATTTCAAAAACAAAGATGAATTGAACAAAATGATCGATGAATATTCTAGAAAACTCATAGAAGCAAGACCTACAGCATATAACATGTATTATGCAATTAAAAGGATCAAGAAATTAATCGAATCGAATGATGATGTTGAAGATTTAAAGGATAAAATTCTAAAGGAAGCTTTGAAAATTTGCCAAGAAGATATAGAAGTTAATTCTAAGATAGCTGAATTAGGATCGAGCTTAATTAAAGACGGTGATAGAATTTTAACCCATTGCAACACTGGAGCACTTGCAACCGTTGGAATCGGAACAGCTCTTGGAATAATAGCTTATGCTGCAAAGAATAAAAAGATAAAAGTATACGTTACAGAAACTAGACCTGTTATGCAAGGATCAAGACTTACAGCATGGGAATTGGAAAAGTTGAATATACCATATAAAATAATCCCAGATTTGGCTGTAGGATATTTAATGAAGAAAGGTGAAGTAGATAAAATATTCGTAGGAGCAGATAGGATTTTGATTTCAGGACATGTTATAAACAAAATAGGAACTTTTTCAATAGCTTTAATAGCTAAGCATTTCAACATACCTTTTTATGTTGCAGCTCCTACAAGCACAATAGATCCTAAAGCTACTCTAGAAGATGTAAAAATAGAGGAAAGAAGTAGAGAAGAAGTAATAAAAATCAAGCGTTATTACATTGCACCGAAAAAGGCAAATGTCTTCAATCCTTCATTCGATATCACAGATCCTGAGCTTATTGATGGAATAATAACTGAAAAAGGAATAGTATTCAGACCTATTGATAAGAATATTAAAGAATTGATATTATAGGTATCCCAAAGATCTTACTTACTTTATTTTCTACTTCTTTTAGAATGTTTTTATTTTCTATTTGAATGAAAGCTAAAGCAACGATTTTAGAATCAGCTTCAGCTCGTTTAACTAATGTTATTAAAGCGAGATAATCCTCAGGTATATCCAATTCTTTTCCAATAATTATAACGCTATCATTACGTTTTATTGAATTCTTAGGTATAGCAACGCTCTTTTTTATTTCTGCTCCCGTGGATGAGCTCTTGATTGTATAAGTATATTCAACTCTCTTATCGGGAAAAAAATAGCGCTCATTGAATGCTAGAACTAATTTAGCTTTTGTTAGTAATGCAATAGAATAGCCAAAGAATGCATCTTTGTGCGCAAAGCAAACAACCTTATTGAAATTCAACGGTAAAAGAGAATGAATTAGATAAAATGAGAAGAAATGAAAAAATTCAGGATAAATTACGTTAAAAGATTCTTGATTCATCTTGTTTATTAGTTTAAAAAGTATTTTCTTATCTAAACTTCTTGAAATTATATTTTCAGCTCTTTCTTCGCTAGGCAATACTGTACCTGATAAATATCTTGAAAGAGAAGAAGGATCTATATTAAAGATGCTTGATAACTCTCTATAAGTCGCGAAACTCTTAAGGGATCTTAAAAGCTCAACTGCAAAAATCCTGAGTTGATAAGAAGTAAATTTATCTTTTGATTTTTTAACAAAAAAGGAAGAATCATCAACCATAGTCATTTTCTTCAAGTAATTTACAAAAAAGTTTAAATACTTTTCTCATAAAAGAGTTAAACAAGGAAAAGCGTAGGTGGGACAAAAACCTCTTCAAGTTGGAAGGAAAGAGAAAGTTATTGGTAAGCATGTATACGGAAACCTTTATGAATGCGATATAAACGCGATATCCAATGAAGAATATCTGAAAGAAACAGTAATAAATGCTGCAAAAATCGCAAAAATGCATTTAATAGACGTTCATTCATGGAGTTTCGAAGGACCAAAGGGCGGAATATCCGTTATTGCTTTAATTTCTGAAAGCCATATTTCAATCCATTCATGGAAAGAATACAACTATGCAAGCGTCGATGTCTATACGTGCGGATACAAAAGCAAACCACTAAAAGCATTTAAATACATAGTAGAAAGATTGAAACCAAAGAAATATAGCATACATAAAGTTAAAAGGATTGGATATAGATTATAAGTAATTTTTTTATTTTCTTGGTCTTCTTTCCCCTTTAATTATATATAGTACAGCTTCGGCTATATACGATGCATGATCAGCGATCCTTTCTAAATAACGCAATATAAGAGTTGCTGAAACAGCACAATTTAAATTGGTCGGTTTTTCCTTTATCAAACTAGCTAAATGGGATTCATAGATATCATCAACTTCATCATCCATCTTTTCAACTTCTTCAGCTTTATTAAGATCTTTATTTATGAAAGCTTCGATGCTCAAATCTATCATTTTGTGTACAGTTTCGCTCGCTTTGATGAGCTTAGTATGATCGCACTTAGATAAGTCGCCAAATACTTCTAATACTTGCATTATATCGTAAGCATATCTTCCGAACCTTGAAAAACCATAAGCTATTTCCATGCAGGATTTTATGTATCTCAAATCTGAAGCAACAGGTTGATATCTTGCTATCAGTTCAACAGCGAGCTCGCTTACTTCATCTTGTAGTATTCTCAATGTCTCAGAATTGTGGAAAATCTTCTCCGTTAGTTTCTCATTGTTTAAATATGCTCTTACAGCCAATTCAACCGTTTCTCTAGAAAGGATTGCCATTCTAATTATCTTTGAAGTAAGTTTTTGAAGACCTTCGTCTATTAGCCTCATCCGAACTTACCTGTTATGTATCTTTCAGTTAATTCGTTTTTAGGAGTTTCAAAAAGCTCCTCAGTAGGTGCGAATTCGATCAATTTTCCTAGATACATAAATGCAGTATAATCTGCTATTCTTGCAGCTTGTTGCATATTATGCGTTACTATAACAATCGTAAACTCCTTTTTAAGCTCTACGAGAAGCTGTTCTATTTTCGAAGTAGCAATTGGATCAAGCGCAGAAGTTGGCTCATCCATTAATAATACCTCTGGATTATACGCTATAGCTCTTGCTATGCATAACCTTTGCTGCTGGCCTCCAGATAAACTGGCACCTGATTTATGCAAAGAATCTTTCACTTCATCCAAGAGATAAGCTTTCTTGAGCGAATTCATCACGATTTCATTAATCTTTTTCTTATCTTTAATTCCATTTATTTTCAATCCTATTGCAACATTATCATATACAGATAGCATAGGGAAAGGATTGGGCTTCTGGAAAACCATGCCCATATATCTCCTTATTTCAGTTGCATCTACTTTAGGGTCGTAAATATTTCCTTTGAAATTCTTACCGTTAAAGTATACTTCGCCCTTAACTTTATTACCTTGACCTAACTCATGTAAACGATTTAAACATCTCAAGAACGTTGTTTTACCACATCCTGAGGGCCCTATTATCGCTGTTATATGATACCTTGGAATATCCAAGTTAATATCATAAAGTACTTGTTTTTCTCCATACCAAGCATTCAAGTTCCTAACGCTTAGTATTGCATCCATTTCACCAAGCGAATCTTCTCCTTATTAGTATTTTCAAACCTATATTTAAGAATAATATTGCAAGGATTAATAGAAGCGAAGCAACCCATGCTTGAGCTCTTAAATCTTCGAAAGGTGAAATGCCATATGTGAATATAGCCAATGGAAGCGCTCCAATTCTATCGAAAAGCCCTGAAAACCAATAATAACTACCTAGAACTGTTAGCAATAGAGGCGCAGCCTCACCAGCAATTCTTGAAAGAGCTAAGATGTAAGCTAATAAAATTCCTGTACGCGCATAACTTATAGAAATAGAAAAAACAGTTCTCCATCTACTCATCCCTAAAGCTAAAGCTGCTTCTTTTATGCTTACAGGAACGAGATTAAGGGATTCCTCAACAGACTTAGAAACAATAGGTATCATGAGTAAGGCTAAAGAAATGGAACCTGCTAAAGCAGAAAAGCCCATAGGTCCTAAACAAATAGCCCCTATGCAAATACTTTGAACACCGAATAACTCAAATATTTCACCCCTAACTAGGATCACATATACAAAAATACCTATAACGATTGAAGGAAACTCTGCAAAGACATCGACAAAAAATCTAACGATCGGCACTAGTTTATGTTCTTTGAATTCTGAAAGGAATACGCCTATGAATAAGCCAAACGGAAATCCTATCAAAGAAGCAATAGCTACTAAAATTATTGTGCCTTGTATATAGTTAGCTATTCCTCCTCCAGGAACTCCTGCAGGTCTAGGAAGATTAGTTAACAACTGAATAGAAAAAGCAGATATGCCATTTATGATGATTTCAATTAGAATCCAAGCTAATGGGATCATCGCTAGTATAAATGCAATAACACAAATCGAGACAAAAATTAGATCATAAAATCTTCTTAAAGAAGGTATTCTCATGTTATTGAAAGCTTAAAGAAGCGTGTTGATCTATAAATGAGCAAGCGTGCAAATACAATGTTGAGCAATGCTATTATGAATAATATGAAACCAACTGCTATTAACGCATCGTAATGAAGTGGATTCACTGCTTCGGTGAATTCATTGACGATTATAGAAGGTAAAGTATATCCTGTATCGAAAATACTTACTGGAAAACCATGCTTTCCTCCTATGACCATTGCTACAGCCATTGCTTCACCAAAGGCTCTTGCAAAACCTAGAATTATAGCTGCGATTATAGTTAGCTTTAAATGAATAAATATTATGCGTGCAACTTGATAGCGGAAAGCACCTAAAGAAATCGCCGCTTCTTTAATTTGTAAAGGTAACAATTCAATCGCTTCTCTTATAATTGAAGTTATTGTGGGCAAGATCATTATAGCCAAGATGATACCTGCTGTCAAAATGCCATAACCTGTACTTGCTCCTTGGAATATAGGTATAAAATAAAATGTTTTCTGTAGCGGTAAATAAACATTTGATCTTAAGAAAGGAGCTAAGACCAATAGCCCCCATAAGCCGTATATAACACTAGGAACTGCAGCTAAAAGTTCAACCAGTGAAGAAACAAAGGGCTTTAGCTTAGCAGGCGTGAGATCACTAATGAAATATGCTACGAGCAAAGATATGGGAACAGCTAGTATTAGAGCAATGAGACATGTTAAGAAAGATCCTACTATTATAGGAGCAATGCCATATATGTTTTTGACAGGATCCCAAACGCTGCCTAGAATGAAATTTATACCATAAATGCTGAAAATTTGGCTTGAACCTTGATAAAGCTCAAATCCCAATAAGAAGACGATTGAAATGAAGAAGAGAGAAAGAAAAACAAGAATGTATAAAAAAACATAATCGCCTTTCATAAATTCTAAAAAAATTGAAACTATAAATTGCTACCGTTAAAAGTAACCATCGATAGGGTTTGCAAATCAAGATTTCTCACTGATTGAGGTAGAGGAACATAGTATAGAGGTTCTGCATATTGCTGTGCATCAGTTACAAGCCATTTCAAGAAATCTACTAATGCTTTTGCTTTTTCTTTTGTCATATTGGGTACTTTCGAAAGTTCCTTATGCATAATTATATATGCGAAGCTTACGATAGGATATGCTCCACTTAAATTTTTATTGGTTTTAGCTAATTCAAGAAATGATTTGACAATGGATATACTAGACCAATCCTTATCGCCTGAAGGTAAAGATAAAGAAACGTAATCTGCTGTCTTAGCTATTGTTTTTACTGTTGGCTCAACGAATTCTCCCGTCGAAGGATTCTCTAGATAACCATATAACAGATTATTTTTAACTGCATAAGTGAATTCAACGTAGCCAATTGAATAAGGATTGTTCTTAACTTGAGCAGCTACACCTTCGTTACCTTTTCCTCCTATCTTATTTGGAGCAGGCCAGTTAACAGAAACACCATAACCTACTTTTTGAGCAAACTCTTGAGATACGAGAGATAGATACTGAGTAAAGATGTAAGTTGTACCGCTACCATCAGATCTGTGAACTACTATAATCGGTTGATTGATATTCTTTAATTCGCTGTTCAAAGATACTAACGCAGGATCATTCCATTTTGTGATTTTTCCTAAATAGATATCAGCCAAAACTTGTCCTGTAAAATTTAGGTGTGTATTTGGAGGTAAGTCAGGTATGTTATATATTATCACTACGCCGCCTATTATAACGGGGATGTGCAAAGCATCGCCAGCTTGTTGCCATTGTTGCGTAGATAAAGGAGCATCACTTCCACCGAAATCTACAGTACCTGCGAGGAATTGCTGAATTCCTGCTCCACTTCCTATTGGAGCGTAATCTATATCGACAGGATATTTTTGAGCATATTCATAAGCGGCCTTTTGAACGAAGTAAGCCATAAAAGTAGAACCTGCACCCGAAATCTTTATTCTTGTAGCTTGTGTTGGGGTTTGAGAAAGATACCAATAAGTTACACCGGCTACTACTATAATTACTACAACTATTCCTACCATTAAAATACGACTTACGGCATTCATTTCAAGAGCTAATAAGATCTATAGCGTTTATCGCTAATCTATATAGACTATATAGAAGTATTTTGAAATTATAATATTTTTAATTTTTTATTTATTATTATATACATGGTAAGAGAAATAAGGAGTCTGCAAGTTACAGGAGGAAATACATTTATCGTTTCTTTACCTAAAGGCTGGGTTGATGCATTGAATCTCAAGCCCCGAGATAAAGTCGCCATTATTGAAAGAGAGGATAATTCATTAGCAATTTATCCACTCAAGCTTCTCGATAAAAAGAGCAAGAAATCGATAACTTTTAAATATTCTGAATTGGGCGAAGAGAATACACTAATAAGAGAATGCATAGGTAGCTATCTTTCAGGCTATAATATAATCAAATTAATATTTGACAAGGGAAGCATAGCTAAGAAAAACCAAATTAAGAACGTGCTTAGAAATAAGCTAATAGGTATCGAGGTAATAGAAGAAGGAATCGATAACATGACAATACAAGTCTTCGCAGAAACAAAAGAAGCAGACTTAATGAAGACACTGAATAGAATATTCAGCGTTGTTTATTTAATGCTTGAAAATGCTATTGAAGGAATAAAGAATAATAAGGAAATACTTGAAGAGGTAACTAATTTAGATGATGAGGTTGATAGATTTTATCATTTCATAACAAGACAAATCAACTTAGCGCTAGAAGATCCCTATTTAATGATAGATTTAGGAGTTTCAAAAAAAGCATTGTTGATAGAATATAGATTATTTGCTAAAACGTTGGAAAGAATCGCTGACCATGTTTGCACGATATCTAAAAATTATCTCGAAAGCAAGTTAGAACCGAGGAAAGAATTGATGCAAGATGTTTATCAAGTAGCAGACTTAATAAAGAAGCTTTTCTGGAAAGCGTCAAATTCCTTCATTAACTCAAATGCAAAACTTGCAAGAGAAACTGCATTAGAAATCGAGAAATTCATATTCCAAATAGAAATATTGCTAGATAAGACGATGAAGAAAAGATTAGATTCTAATATTAAAATATTGTTTAGAGTTATGATAGAAAGTTTTAAGAGGATTTCAGAATATTCGATGGATATTTGCGAAATGACGATAAATACTGAAAAGATAAACAAATGAGGGTTGCATAAAATATGATTTGTTTGAATCAGTACTTTTACTTTCTCCCATTCTTCTACATCACCTTTAATCATGTAGAAAATTGGATTAACTTCTATTTCCTTTTCATTTTTAATTTCTTCATGCTTTTTCGGATCTCTATTTTTGAGCTTATTGAGAAGATGATTGAATTCATATCTTACTTGTCCTTGAGTTACAGCTAGTTTTAATGCTAGATCATATTTTTTAATTTTGTTCACATCGAAATTATAACCTCTTCTTTTCCCTTCCAAATAGACATAATACAGATATGTCCCTATATAGAGAAGGAACATTTGTATTCTTAAATCTTAACAATTGTGGATGATTTTTGTATCTCTCGTTTCTCCAAAAATTACCTTCTGTGATAGCAGAACTTCTCTCCATAAGCCTAGAAGACCCCTATAATCGAGGTATCTAGGATGAATTGACCAAAGCCTCATAATTTTGAAATTTCGATAAAATAGATTTAAGCTAATATTTATTATTTGAACTACTTTACAAACTTTAACGCTAAATAAAGAAATGACGATTTAGCGATCACAAATTAAATTAGATTCTTAGAACGATTTAACTACGGGTTTCTTAAAGATTGAATAGGAACATTCTATAGTCACAACTTCATGAAGCTATAGTCTTAATATAATATGTTGAGGTGAACAATAGGTAGGTTTGAAAGTTTAAATAAAATTAATTTAATTCTTCAAATCCCTGATATAATTTGTGGAAGCAGTAATCAAGGCTTTTAAAGAAAAATTTGGCAATAAAGCTGAGGAGAAAATTATAGACATTTTACTTAGTGCTTTAGATCCTAAAACAAGAATTGATGTTTATCTGAAAACATCTGAAGAATATTATTCTAAAGCGTTGGAAGAAATTAACAAAGATTTGAGAGAAGCATCAGAAAAGATTTGGGGGAGTTGTGTTCAAGTTGTTAAAGCTTATGCTGAAAAAATAGGCTTAGAGCATTACACTCATCACGATTTAGAAGTGGTTATGAATAAAGTCATAAAGGAAACTAAGGATCAAGAAATACTCATAGGTTGGAGTACATGTCTTAGATTTCATGCCAATTTCTACGAGGGATTTATGGATAATGAAACTTTTAATCAATATTTACGTTATGTTAATGTATTTTTAGATAAGATGAAGAAGCTGATAAACGAAAAAGGCTAATTTAGTTGAACTTTTATCGAATAATATTTACTTCAAATTTCTAAAAGTAGCATATAAATTATCAACTAGTTCTGCATAGATATCTTCAACAATTCAAGATTTTACGGGCCCTGTGGGATTTGAACCCACGACCCCCCGGTTAAGAGCCGGGTGCTCAACCTGGCTAAGCTAAGGGCCCTATTCCTCAATTTTAATATTTAATTCATAAATCCTTTTTATTATTTTTGAAGTATCATATAAGTCCTTATCTATTCTCTTAGGCAAACGCCTTACTTCGGCGTTTATTGAGTTTTCTTTTAAGAACTCTTTCAATTTGTTCTCATCTACGTTTTGATCAGGACCTAATAATATTATATCAGGCTTGATCTTCTTAATTATTTCGAAAATATTTTCACCAGGATTTCCAAGCAATGCTCTATGAACATATTTTACACTTTTAACAACTTCTAGCCTTTGCTTCTCATTTACTATCGGTTCCCTTTTCTTAAATCTTCTAACATTTTCATCTCTCGCAACAACGACATAGACTTTTCCTAATTTGCTAGCTTCTTTGAAAAGATGAATATGCCCAGGATGGAGGATTTCAAAAGTACCTGTCACCATTATTTTTTTGTCTTTTTTCATTTCTAAGATTTTAGTCTAGTCCTAAAATAAATTAACGATGGAAAGGATATTAGAAGAGTTGAAAATCCTAGGTATTTTAAAAAGGAAAGAAGTAGAAGAAGCCTTAAAGAAAATACCTAGAGCTGAATTTTTGCCTGAAGAAATAAGGAAATATGCTAATATAGATACTCCTTTGCCCATTGGTTATGACCAAACAACCTCTGCGATACACATGGTATGCATGCTTTGTGAAGAAACAGAATTGAAAAAAGGAGAAAGAGTTCTAGAAATAGGTGCAGGCTCTGGATATATGGCTTCTATATACCATGAAATCACAGGAGAAGAAGTAGTAACTATAGAGATAATACCTGAGTTAGCGAAATTTGCTAAAAGGAATTTGAGGAAATTAAGTCTTGATTCAATGATCGATGTGATAAATGCTGATGCTACCTTTTCTCTACCTTTCAGAAGTAAATTCGATGTGATAATAGTTACTGCTTGCTCTAAAGATATACCTAAGGAATACGTTGAAATGCTCGATGAAAATGGAAGATTAATAATACCTGTTGGAGCTTACCAATTTTCACAAGATTTGATTCTAGTGAAAAAGACAAAAGAAAAAATTGAAAAAAATAAAATATCTGAAGTAGCTTTTGTGCCTCTAAGGGGAATAGGCTTAGTTTTCAAGAAGACTTAGCTGAACCAAGCTTCTAAACCAGTCTGTCCTCTTCTATAAATGCTTGCAGACTTAAGTCTTTGAATTGCATTCTTCACTCTTTCTTCTGAGAAATCTTTTTCGCCGCATAAGAAATCTATGATCCCTTTTTCATCTGGATGATTCCATTCAAGCTTATAGTTTTTATTGACTTCAGGTTCTAAGAACATCTTCTTTATTTTTTCATATTCTTCTTTATATTGCAAATTCTGGCTAATCAATACTTTCTTTATATTTCCATAAGTTGTTATTAAATGCAAAGCCTTTTTAGGTCCTATACCTTCAAATCCTTCAGGATTGTAATCAGTTCCTATTAAAATTCCTATCTCTATAAGTTGTTCTTGATTTATTTTCAAACTACTCAAAACTTCCTGCAAAATTATTAATTCAGGAGAAATCTCGACGTATGCATCAGATTTAGGCAATTTCCTCTTTCCTGAAATAGTCAAATTCCTAACTAATCTAGGAGCACCATATAGTAAAGAATCATAATCTTGACTTGCAGCAGCCCATGCATCGTTATTTTTAGCTAAATAAGCTGCTTGTGCTTCTCCTTCTGATGGGCTTTGAACATAAGGAATACCCATAAGGCTCAATAGTTTTTTGCTATCTTCTACCATTTCATCAGTTAGCCTAACTGCTCTCATTGCATAAGATTTCGCTTCTCTAAGTTCCCCTTTTTCATAAGCTTCTTTATATTTCTCTTCAGCTTCCTCCTTCAATTGCTTCCTGCGCTCTAGTTCTTTTTGTTTCAAACTAGGAGGCTTACCATCGAAAACATAAACAGGCTTTATTCCTAGTTCTACAAGATTTATAGTTCTATAAAATAATCCAGATAAATGACTGGTTATTTGACCATGTCTATTCATCAAAGGAGAACCATCAGCTTGCCTTATTGCTGATAAATATTGATATAAAGCATTATAAGCGTCGATTGCAATTACTTTACCAGATAAATCTTCAAGTCTAATATTTCTCTTAGGTATTATATCAGCTAGATCTACTCCCATAATCCTTCAACATGATAATTTTGTTGTCTCTTTGATTTATAACTAATATTTTATCCATTAATTCAAGACGCATCAATGCTTTGTAAACTTCTTTTTTTGATAGAATTTCTTCATTTTTCTTAGAAATTTTGAAGTAATCATGAAGTTCCTCAAAGAGTTCATCTTCACTTAAATTATTTTTCTTCCTCAAAATCTCAAATATTACGTTTTCAAGCGGAAGCTTAAAACTCATAAGAATGTCAATGCAGAAGGCTTGCTTTGGAATAGCTGGCGAGATCTATTATACCAATCGAGATAATAATTAACCATTGCTTCATTTGTCGAAGGTCTTACTTTCTTCACAGCTTCTAAGAAGTGCTTCATCCTAACTTTATCATCTTTTTCTCTTATAGCAAACAATGCAGCTTCTCTGCATATGCTTTTTATATCAGCACCTGTATACCAGTTCGTTATCTTAGCTAATTGTTGCAAATCTACATCTTCAGAAATCTTCATTCTTTTTGTATATATTTTGAAAATCTCCAATCTCTCTGCTTCATTCGGAGGAAGGATTAAGATTATCTTATCAAATCTTCCTGTTCTCAAAACTGCAGGATCTAATAAATCAGGTCTATTCGTCGCTCCTAGAACAAATACCATGTCTTTTGAATCAAATCCATCAAGTTCTGTTAAAAACTGGCTCAAGACAAGATTGTAAACTTCGCTACTATAAGCTCCTTTAACTGATGCAATAGCTTCGATTTCATCGAAAAATATTATCGCTGGAGAAGCAGTTTTTGCTTTTCTGAATATTTCTCTTATGGCTCTTTCTGATTCACCAACCCATTTGCTATATATTGAAGGACCATTTACGGCAATGAAATTTATGCCGCTTTCATTAGCGATCGCCTTAGCTAGCATTGTTTTACCTACTCCAGGAGGACCTACGAGCAAAATTCCTCTTACAGGCTCAATACCGAAATCTCTATAAACTCTACTATCTTTCACAGGTAATATTAGCGAATCGTATAATTCTCTTTTAACATCTTCTAAGCCTCCTATATCGCTAAGCTTAACGTTTGGCTTTTCGAAATAAACTTCTCTTAAAGCACTAGGGGTTATTTCTTTTAAAGCTTTCAAGAAATCTTCCATCTTGACTTCTATTTTTTCGATCAATTCAGGAGGCAATTTCTTAGTTATGTTCAAATCAGGCAAATATCTCCTTATCGCTTTCATAGCAGCTTCTCTTACAAGTGCAGCGAGATCTGCACCTACAAAACCATGTGTTACTTCTGCTAGATATTCTAAATTGACATCTTGAGCTAATGGCATGTTTCTAGTGTGTATTTGCAAAATTTCTAGTCTTCCATTTTTATCAGGAACAGGGAATTCAATTTCTCTATCAAATCTTCCAGGTCTTCGCAAAGCAGGATCTAGCATGTTAGGAACGTTTGTAGCGCCGATTACAATTATATTATCTCTAGATTCTAAACCATCCATTAGAGCAAGCAATTGTGCAACAACTCTCTTCTCTACTTCACCATGTACTTCTTCTCTTCTAGGAGCTATGGCATCTATTTCATCGATGAAAATTATTGAAGGAGCATGTTGTCTTGCTTCTTCAAATATTTCACGCAACCTAGCTTCTGATTCACCATAATATTTGTTCATAATTTCAGGCCCGTTTACTGATATGAAATATGCAGCGCTCTCATTTGCTACAGCTTTTGCTAGAAGTGTTTTACCTGATCCTGGAGGACCATACAATAAAATACCTTTAGGAGGATCTATTCCCAATCTCTTGAACAATTCTGGATATCTTAAAGGAAGCTCTATGAGTTCCCTAACTTTCTCAATCACCCTTTTCAAGCCTCCTATATCTTCATAAGATATCTTGTATCTTACAAGTTCAGAGAAAGGTTTCTCTAACAAAACTAGATTTGTTGTATTGTCAATTATTACAACACCACTTGGCTTTGTAGCGATTACTTTGAAAATTAAATCATATTCTAAGCCTGGAACTTGTATTAAATCTCCTTCTATTAGAGGTCTATTCATCAGCTTATTCTTAATATATATTAGAGAAGATTGATCGATCACAATCGTATTGTCTTGAGGAGCAAGCTTAACGAGTTCAGCTATACTATAATCTGCTCTCCTTACAATTACTTTTTCTCCCAAAGATACGTTTGCATTCTTCCTCAACAAACCATCCATCCTAATTATTTGCAATCCTTCATCTTCAGGCAAAGCAGGCAAAGCAAGAGCAACAGTCTTGGATTTCCCTTCAATTTCAACAACAGGTAGCTCACCTAAATTCAACTTTTCAATAAGAGAGCTATCAATTCTTACACGACCTTTACCTACATCTCTTTGCTTAGCTTCAGCTACTCTTAGAATCAATTCTTTTTTTTCTTGCGAAGAAGACTTCATTTCCGATTTAAAGATATTTTCATAATAAAGATATAAACTCTATCTCAACCTGTTCAATTCCTTTTATTTTCATTAAAAATTCTTCTATTTTCGAAGTACCTCCTTCTAAATTATCTGGTATTGCGAAAAACAGCTTTAATGAATTTAATCCAAAAGCTACAGGTTCAATTTTATAACCTTTAAGTTCGATGTTTTCAGGCAAGTTAGATTTCACTTCTTGATATAGATTTTCTAAATTAATGCTTAGATCGCTAGGTAAAACCTTCGCAACGACAATTACTTTTCCCATTTTAAGGCCCCTTAAAACCGCATTTAACACAAGTATATTGAATCACGAGCTTCCTGCATTTCTCGCATCTAACGATTATGCTACCTCCACAATTAGGACAAGGGAATTTAACTGCTCTTTCATAAGGTGGAATAATTCTTTTACATGAAGTGCATTTAGTTAATTGTATTCCAAGACTCATGAATACTCTTATTCTGTAACATGCTAATAAATCTATGCATGTTCTAGATATGTTTCTATAAGACTTAGAATGCCTTTGTAAGAAAGACTAAGGTCTTTTAAGAACAAAGAAATTACATTCTCATGGAAATCTTGCATGTCTATGCTGATTTCTTTTATTGCACCGCTCTTGAAAAGTGAATCTAAAATTATTTCTTTTTGCTTCTCTGAAAGGCTGAAGAAAATTTTTGAAAATTTTTTCATCCTATTTATCCTTTCATTTATGAACTTTCTATTTAGATGGATGATTTTTTTAAGAATATTATTATTCTTGTTTTCAATATAATAAGGAAATAAAGAACCTATTATTTTAGCTCCTAAAATACCGAAGAACAAACCACCACCTGTTGTAGGTTTTACATGACCTGCTGAATCTCCTATTATAGCTATGTTTTGGAAAACGTTCCTTTCTAAAGCTCCAGAAATTATGATTTTACCGCTGTAAATTGCTCTTATTTTACCTTTTATCGCACTCTTTTCAATGTATTTATCTAAAGCTTTTTTAGGAGATATTTCAGAATTTGCAAGACCTAAAAGAAAAGAATTACTCGAAGTGGGTGCTTTCCAAACAAAAAAATTTTTAGCTTCATTTGAAAAGATTATTTCTACAGACTTATCATTTTCAACTTCCCCTTCTATTTCATATTGTATTGCAGGTATAGAAACTGGAGCTTTTAAGAAATCTAAAAGACTAGGCTTTGAGCCTGCAGCATATATTAAAGCTTTTGCTTCATATTCTTTATCAGCATCTACGATGACTTTATATTTCAATGATCTAATTCTTTTCACCCTTTTAGCAAGTATTATTTCATTGCCTAGCTTTTCAGATTCCTCAAATAACAACTCTTCGAATTTTATTCTATCTAGAATTAATGTTGTTTCTGAAGGAAAGCTAATTTCAAAGCTCTTTTTTCCATATTTAAAAATAGCAGAATTAATTTTGTTAACAGCGCTATTAAAAGCTGAATTTCCAATAAGCTTAGCTGCTTCATAACTTATCACACCAGTGCAATGTCTAGGAATTCCTATCCTTTTATCTTCTTCAAGGACTAAAACATGATTATTCCTTTTAGCGAGCTCGATTGAAGCATATAATCCTGTTGGACCAGCACCAACAACGATGAAATCATGCATATTATTATTAGATATATCTTTGATAAATAATAAGAATGAAGCAAGTAATCGTTGTAAGAAGCGATTTAAAGATGGGAAAAGGTAAGCTTGCAGCACAAGTAGCGCATGCTTCTTTGAGTGCTTTTTTAGAATCATTGAAAAATAATAGCAAGAAGGTTGAGAAATGGTTAGAAGAAGGGCAAAAGAAGATAGTTTTGAAAGTGAATAGCCTTGAGGAATTGATGGATATTTACAAAAAAGCTAAAGAAAAAGGATTGATAGCTGTAATAATTGAGGATAAAGGATTGACTCAATTAGAGCCTGGAACGATTACTTGCTTAGGTATAGGTCCTGATGAAGATAACGTAGTTGATGAAATAACTTCAAAGCTAAAATTGCTTTAAGGAATCAATCTATCAACGTCTCTAGGAAATAGCACGGCTTCTCTTATGTTCTTCTTTTCTGTAATCATCATCAATAACCTTGAAATGCCTAAGCCAAAACCAGCATGAGGTGGTGAAGAAACATCTAAAGCTTTTATGAAAATATCGAAGTTTTCAACATTCAAGTTATTCTTCTTAAGCTTTTCTATTAGCTTTTCACTTTCATTTATTCTTTCACCTCCTGAAGCAATTTCTAAATTAGCTAAATTCAAATCAAAAGACTTAGTTATTTTAGGATTTTTCTCATCTTCTTTGGTATAGAATGGTTTTAAGTGAGTTGGCCAATCAATAATGAAATAAAATCTTCTACCTATTTTTTCGCTTAATATATTCAAAGCAGATTGAGTTATGTCATCTCCCCATTTATATCCATGACTTTTCAACAAATCTATTGCTTCATCATACGTAATTTTTTGGAATTCATAATTCAAATCTAAAGGCTTGCAATTAAGCTTATCGAAATAATCATGTGCTTCTTCATAAGTCTTGGAAAGAGAATACTTCAAAAGATCTTCTAACAAGTTCATTATGTCATTATAGCTATAGAAAGCACATTCTACATCGAAAGAAATGAATTCAGCTAAATGATAGTTTGTTCTTGACTTTTCAGCTCTATAATATTGAGCAATTTCGAAAACCTTCTCGAAAACACCTGCACAGATTTCCTTATATATTTGCGGACTTTGGGCTAAATATGCTTCTTGACCGAAATAATCTACCTTGAAAAGTTCTGCTCCTCCTTCTGTAGCAAATTTTATGATCTTAGGAGTGAATATTTCGACAAAATCATGCTTGTATAAATATTCTCGAATGTTTTTTACAAGAATTGTTTGTATCTTAAAAACATAGAAGTATTCATCTCTTCTTAAAGACAAATACCTTGCATCTAAAATTTTAGGAAGCTCTGCTTCAATTTTACCGCTAACATCAATAGGTAAAGGATGTTTTGCTTTTGCAAGTATTTCTATTTCGCTAGGAATGACTTCATAGCCTAGCTTTGCTATTTGAGATTTGACTACTTTTCCTTTTACCTTTATAACATCTTCATGATGTATTCTCTTGATCTTATCGATGAAATTTCGATCATAGTTTTCCTTTTTTATCGTAATTTGAGCCTTTCCTGTTGAATCTCTTAGAACTATGAAAGTGATTGGTTTTGTCTCTCTTATTTCATGTACCCAACCATATAATTCGCATTCTTCATTATCTAATCTAGCTATGTCTTTTATGTAATGTTTTTTCATTTCACTCTAGAATTATTCTTACATTCGAGGATAATAAATTACTCAAAATCCTTTCGATGTGAAAAGCGATACTTCCTAATTTTTTCATTTCGCTTGCATTTAATCTTATAGCATATTCATGGGAACCATCAGGAGACCAAACCTCATTTATACTCATTACTTTTGCAGGGTAAAAAAGCTGATTTATGAAGCGCTTATAATCATCACTTTTCTCAACAACTTTAACATTCTTCATTGTTTTATTGGAAAGAAGCTTCGATATTGCATTGAGGAAAGCAGGATTTAGATATTCGCTTGAAGACAAGACGACTATTAAATGATTATCAGATATTTCTTCAACAAGATCTAGATTTACGTTTTGAAGTTCTTTAAATTTCCCTTCGAATTCATATAAGTATTTAGCTATACTGACTTCGATAGGATTGACTATTGAATTTTTTAATTTATATTCACATTGTTCACAAAATACACCGCTTAATGCACAAACTTTACAAATCCTTGCTTTCATGATACAATTAATTATTGATGTAGATTCATTAAATATTTAAATCCTATTTTTTCACATTATAATAGTATGCCATTAGCTGATCCTGAAAAGATTCAATTGGCTCAAAGATACTTACTATTCGTCAAAATATGTAGAGAATGTGGAGCAAGGAATTCAATAAAAGCAGAAAAATGTAGGAAATGCAAGAGGAAAAACTTAAGATTGAAGAGAAGAGAAATAGCCAAGAGATAAATTTCATTATTTTGTTCTAAAATTTTATTTTAGGGCTGGTGGTCGAGCCTGGTTAAGATGCCTGCCTCACACGCAGGAGGGCCCCGGTTCAAATCCGGGCCAGCCCATCATGCTTGGGCTGTAGTTTCCCATAAATACATGAAGTAATTCTTAGCAAAGCTAGCTAATCCAATGTGATCAGACCAAAGTGCTGCTGGTTCTCCTTCTTCTGGCAATAAAAGCAATACTTCTCTCGAATCTGCTATCATTCCACCTCCGAACATTTTTCCTGCTATTCTAACATTTGCTAAGCTTTTCAGGCTCTCGACATACTCCTTTGATAGGTCGTTACTAACTATGATGTAAGCTTTGATATTCTTCAAGCTCAAAGCACCTACTATTGCAGAAATTGATATGAAGCTTTCAGAAATTTTAGGTATAGAAGCAAATATTTCAAGTTTGCATCTAGCTATCATGTCTTTTAGCTTAGCGATTATTTCATCTTTACCTTTTATTAGCCAAACGTCAGATTTTTCTCTCAATCCTTTTTTCTCAAAGAAATAAGAAAGTTCAGAAAGAGCAATATCTATGTTATTTTTAATTTTCTCTTCAAGCTCTTTCCTCAATTTCTCAAATGCTATCTTAGGATCTACTGCATGATATCTTGCTGGTCTTTTATCTTCTACTTTTATGAATCCTTTATTTTCTAAGCTAGATAATACTTCATAAATTTTATTGTATGGAATTCTAGAAATCTTGCTGAGCTCAATTGCGCTTAAGCTTCCATATGAAACCAAGGTTGAATATGCCTTGACTTCATATGAAGATAAACCTAAATCTAGCAAAGCTTTTTTAGCCTTATCTGACAACATCATAGAAATATAGAATTACACTTTTATATTAATGCAAGATTTCAATTTCTTTATTAATATATTTACTAACTCTAAAGACTCTATGCCAAACATTGCCTGTTTTGAACACTTCTTCTTCTTTTTCTAAATCTATTTCTGAATTACCTTCGAAACATTCATGAATGATCTTTGAACCTATTTTTCCTTGGACTAAATTGAATTTATTCTCATCTCCTTTTAAGCAAACTAATAAGAGCCATTCATTATCTTTTTCTAATTCATCGAAACCGATTTTAGAACTTAAAGTTAAGAATATTCCTATTTTTCTCAGATCTGCGAAGAGAGCCTTGCATCTTCTACAATGATAAACATCTATCACTCCTTCAATGTTAGGACCTGCAAATATGTTTATTGCACCGTAATACTTAATTATATGCTTACAATTTTTATCGCTCATATATAGGAGTAAGATTCCTAACTAATAATTCAATCTTAGCTCTTTTTCTTCTCATTTCTATCATTTGAGCTTCTTCCCATATTTTGTATATATTAGTCAAGCCCATTCTAGGATGCAAGCACTTGAATCTATCATTTTTACTCGACGATATTATCAATCCTTTTTTAATAAAAAGTTCAATGATTTCTTTAGCCCTTTTATCATCAATATTTAAGTTTTTCATTAGAGAGTTTATATCGAATTCTTTTTCTTTCAATATGAAAAAATAAGCTTCGATCTCATCTTCTTTCAAATCCATTTCCTTAAGTATTCGCTTCATTTCATCAATGCTAAGACTCATATGAATACTTTATGTCTCAATTATAAAAAAGAAACTTACATATTTACAGGTGAAATGGTGGAAAATCTTTTTAAAGCCATATAGGAAGTTTGAATTGCATGGCTCAATTACTGCAAATCGAACCTAAGAAAAAGAAGAAGGAAGAAAAAGATTTGCATATATTGAGGCATACACAGAGCATATGCCCTGAATGTAATAGACTCATTTCTGCTATCGTTTATGAAAAAGATGGAAAAGTATACATGACTAAAACATGTCCTGTTCATGGTGAAACTGAAGAATTATACTTCGGAGATTATGAAATGTATCAAAGATTCAGCACTTATTGGAAAGATGGAAAAGGAACGCTTGCACCTAACGTTCCATTAGAAAGATGCATGTGTCCTTATAACTGCGGTCTATGCAGCAATCATATAAGCCATACTGCTTTAGCTAATATAATTGTTACAAACAGATGTGATTTGACTTGCTGGTATTGCTTCTTCTACGTTAAGAAAGGATTGGAAGGAGCATATGTTTATGAACCTAGCATTGAAGAGATCGTAGAAATGGTTAGGATGTTGAGAAGCGAAAGACCTGTGCCAGGAAATTCGGTTCAAATAACTGGAGGAGAACCGACTTTGAGAGAAGATCTTATTGATATAATTAGGGCAATAAAAGCTGAAGGAATTGATCATATACAATTAAATACAAATGGAATAAACATTGCATTAAGAGGGCCTGAATATGCAATTGCATTGAGAAAAGCAGGAGTCTCAAACTTATATCTTAGCTTCGATGGTGTCACTCCTAGAACAAATCCTAAGAACCATTGGGAAATACCTTATGTTCTAGATGCATGTAGAAAAGCTAATTTAGGAATAGTATTGGTTCCGACAGTAATAAAGAGCGTAAACGATCATGAACTTGGCTTAATAATAAGATTTGCACAAAGAAACATGGATATCGTTAGAGCTGTAAACTTCCAACCAGTATCTTTGACAGGAAGACTTACAAAGACTGAAAGAGAAAAATACAGAATAACAATTCCAGATTGTATTCATAGAATTGAAGAACAAACCAATGGAGAAATCACAGCAGATGACTGGTTCCCTGTTCCTTCATGCACACCTTTAAGCGATTTCATACAGTTCATTACAAGGAAGCCAAAATATGAGCTATCTATACACTTCGCATGCGGTGCAGGCACATATGTTTTCGTAGATAAAGAAAGCAATAAGCTTGTACCGATAACAAAGTTTGTAGATATAAAAGGATTGATAGAATTTTTAGATGAAGAAATAGACGAAATAAAGAGCGGAAAGCCAGGAGCTTTAAGCGTAGCTAAATTCCTATTCAAGTTTAATAGCTTCATAGATAAAAGTAAGGAACCAAAGGGATTGAACTTCGGAAAATTGATAACTGATATAATAGTTTACAACAGCTATGAAGCAGTAGGTCAATTGCAACTCAAAAGCTTATTCTTAGGAATGATGCACTTCCAAGACAAGTATAATCAAGATGAAGAAAGACTTCAAAGATGCGACATTCATTACTTAACTCCTGATCTTAGAATAATACCTTTCTGTTCATTCAACGTAATTCCAGAATTCTATAGAGATAGGATACAACAGAAATACGGAATACCTGTTCCAGAATGGGAGAAAAGTGTAGGTAGAAAGCTTGAAGATGGGCTATATAGAGGAACATTGAGGAGAGGAAAGCATCATCCAAATTGTGGCTGTGATCTAGCAAAACAAAATGGTAATGGCGATAACAAAGCTGATCAATTACCAGGTTGTGCATGCTCAGTAATTCATAGTTCTAAGACAGGACAGGCTGCTATTTCTTCTTAAAGCGAAATAATAAAGCTTTTTTTAATTTTTCTAATTTATTCTGTGATAAAGATAGGTAGAATTAAAAATAAAGATGAGATTTTTAATTTAAACGTAGAAGATTTCAAAAGACATGCATGCATTTTTGGAATGACTGGAAGTGGAAAGTCAACAACGATGGCCATAATAGCTTATGAATTGATGAAAAACGATATTACTTCATTGATAATCGATAGAACAGGAGAATTCAGGAATAAAATGATAAAGCTTAACTATTCAAGGATTTACTATCCTGGATACAATCTTAATCTTTCACCTTTCGACATTTGGGAAGAAGAAAATTTTGAAGAAAGAATACAAAAGTATCTTTGGCTTTTAGATGAATTTTGCAAAATTACATGGAAAGAAAATTTGAGCCCATTGCAGAATAGACTAATATTTCAGGCTTTATATAGACTTGCAGAAAAAGGTGGCATAGATTTTACTTCATTGATAAATGAATGCAGAAGGATAGCTAAAGAAGAATTGAAACTTTGGATAGAAGCTGCAGAAGCAATAGCTTCGAGATTTGGATTGTTCTCAATAGGAAAGTTTAGAAAAGCCTTCGCGAATACAAGCATATCAATCATTGATAATATATTCGAAAAAGGAATTCATGTAATAGATTTGTCTAATCTTGAATACGAAGCACCTAAAAACTTGTTCTCTTTAATAATTTCGAATTTAATTATGCTTAAACTTAAAAGAGAAGGATTCAGCAATAATATTAAAATAGCTTTCATGATAGATGAAGCCCATAACATTGCGGGTAAAGATATAAAATTCGGCTTAATAGAAAAAATAGCAATGGAGCTTAGAAAATATGGGATGAGCTTGATAATCGCTTCTCCAAATCCTTCAGAAATAAATCCTAGAATTATAGCTAATGCAGGATTGCTCATTTCTCATCAAATTTTGAGTTCGGATGAAATTGAAGTGATAAAAAAGCATGCTTATACTTCGAACTATTATAGTGGATTTGAAGAAATTATATCGAATTTGAAAGTTGGAGAAGCTTTCATTAGAAGCATTAGAAAGCCAGAAGGAGAAATAATAAAAATAGGAATTGATGAACATTCATTCTTAATAGTATGAAGAGCGAAATAAATGAATTCAAAATAGAAGCTGAAAATGCGAAAATAAAAAGAGGAGAAAATATAAAGCTCAATATTTCATGCAATTTAATAGGAGAAATAAGAGATTCATTCATACCTGAAAATTGGGAATTAGCATATTTAGCAGGAGATAGGAGATTTATGCTAAGATATTTTGTAAAGATTAAATTGCTTAAAGGTATTTTTTCGAAAAATATTTTAGAAGATAAAATAGTTAGGAAAGCTGTTTTCTTTTTTACTAGAAATCCTACGATTGAGAAAACCTATTGGGTTGAATTGGTCTTGGAAGATAAACAACCTTATTTGATAAAAAGCCTTGAAGAAATAAAAGAAAAGCTATTCAATTTAAAGAAAGCTTATGAGATAAATTCAAGCATGCTTAGAATAGGCAATAATAAAATTAGAGCAGAAATTAGAGTTAAGTGGGCTAATTATGCGTTTATAAAATCTTCAACGCTAAAATCTAAGAGTAATGTTATAGAAATCGAATGTTTGGAATGAAAAAAGTCGAAGCAACGTTTGGAAATGATTTCGCTATTGAAAGAGCTGAAGAAAGAATTAGCAAAGAAGGATTCAAATTTTATAGAAAACCACCGCTTAAGCTAGTTATTTACGTAAAAAATAAGGATGATATTGAAAAGCTTCGCAAATTAATACATGAAAGCCATGGATATTTAGAACCAATACCTACATTGCGGGAAAAAATAACGGGAAAGATAATGGCTTTCTTCTCATTTATATTATACAGAGGAAAAAAGAAAGACTAGCTCTCTTCTAGATCTTTTTCATCAGGTTCAACTTCTACTATGCTATTGCAATTTGTACAAAATGGATATTCGTTGAAATGCAAAACAGGATCTTTAACGAATACTCGAATTTCAGAATGACAATACTTGCAACGCATAAGTTATTCTATCGAATCCAATATTTAAAGTGTTCCCAACCTCTTCTCTCTATTTCAAATTTCTTTTCTTTATTTTTGAAATAGACACCTTCTCTTTTGCTTGTGAATTTACCTAATCTTGTAAACCAAGCATTACTTTTAAACAAGATTTGTTTTATGTAACTTTCATATTTTGGATCATATGTAAAGAGCAATTCATATTCTTCACCTCCATGATAGAGCGCAAATTCTAATGGATCTATTCCCTTTGCTCTACAATAATCCAATACTTCTTCATCAATTGGTATCTTATTTACTTCAATGCCCATGTTATTTGCATCAGCGAGTTGATGTAAAGAAATAGCTAAACCATCACTTATATCCATGCATGAAACTATGAAATCAGAAATGTACATAGCTTCTTTTATTCTTCCTTGTGGTTTGAAAACACTTTGCAATGCTCTCTTTTTTAGATATTCTGGGACTTCCCATTTCTCGAAAAGTATTTTATAAGCTAAAGAAGTCAAACCGAATTTTCCAGAAACTCCTATAAAATGTCCTTCTTTTGAACCGCTTCTCAAAATAATTCTATTACCTCTTCCGTAAACAAATCCTGCAATAGATAATTCTTTCGAAGAAGACAAATCCCCTCCAAGATACCTTGCGCCGTTTACTTTTAAGGCATCGCATATTCCTTTAATAAGTTCTTGGAATTGTGATTCAGTCATATCTTCTGGCAAAGATATTGAAGCAAGCATGCCAATTGGCTTAGCTCCTTTGCATACTATATCAGAAAGATTTGATATTACAGCTTTCCAACCGAAATTATAAAATCCCATACCTTCTATGTAATCCGTTGAATAGTTCAAGACGTCTGTATGAAAGAACAAGTAGCTAAAAGGCCCTATTTGATAATAAACAGCATCATCATATAATGGTCTCTCTCCCCAATATTTTAAAACCAAATCATGAATTATATCTATGAGTTTTCTTTCTCCTAATTCCTTAATTTTTTTCATTAGTCAAATATTTAACCAACAATAGATAAATTTACTTTAGCCCCAGTAGCATAGTCAGGTAATGCGCCTGCCTCGTAAGCAGGAGATCGTGGGTTCAAATCCCACCTGGGGCTTATTCATTCAATATCCTTTCAAGCCATGGTATGACTTCTAGAATAAAACTAGGTCCATGATGAGCTAGGAAATCATAAGGTCTTGGCGTTATGTAGAATCTCCTTTCTTTTATTGCTCTTAAATCCATTAGATTTCTTTTGCGAAACTTCTCTAAGAAATCTTCTTCGCTTTCATATCTAAACATTTTAGGCTCATAAATTATGACGTCAGGATCTTCTTTTTTCAAAAACTCGAAATCAGGCATGAGCCATTCTTTGGATATGTTTTGAAATATGTTTTTATGACCTAGAAAGTTTATTGCATCAGTAATGTAACTATATGCTCCAAAAGTTACAGGTATGTCGAAATCGATCTCTACGTAGATGCTTTTAGATTTTTGGCTTTGTTTTATTGATCTAAGAGATTCGAATAGCTTTTTCTCCAAATTCCTTGCTTCATCATAATAGCCAGCAACCATTCCTACTTCAGTACATGTTGAAATTATGCCTGCGATGTTTGTTGGTAAGTGTATTGCATACACGTTGAACGATTTAGATAATTTCTTTGCAAAATCTCTTTGATATCCAGTAGTTGTGAAAATTATATCAGGCTTAAATGAAGCGAGTCTTTCAAGATTAACGCTCGAATAACTACCAATTATTGGTTTTTTTCTCGCTTGCTCTGGTCTAACGCAAAAAGCACTAACACCGACAATCTTATCTCCTAAGCCCATCATGAAAAGAGCTTCGGTTACTGCAGGACTGAAGCTTATTATCCTTTCGCATTTATCAGGTAATTCTAGCTCAATTTCAAGAGATTCACAATAAATCTTCCTGCTCATGCTATAACAATGTTATATTTATATTTAAGTTAGTGTAAGAGATGTTATCGAAAAATGGTTGATGTATTAACTATAGAACATTTACATGTCGAAGTTGAAGGAAAAGAAGTATTAAAGGATATTAATCTAGAAGTGAAAAGCAATGAAATCCATGCAATAATGGGTCCAAACGGTGCAGGCAAGACTTCTCTAGCCTTAGCTATAATGGGACATCCTAGATATAAAATAACTAAAGGAGATGTTAAAATAAATGGAGAAAGCATATTAGGCTTGCCAACTGATAAAAGAGCACAGAAAGGCTTATTCATTTCTTTGCAATATCCAATAGGATTGCAAGGAATAACGCTTTTCACTTTGATCAAAGCTTCATTGACTGCTCTAAAATATGCTCCTAAGTCTCCGAATGAAAAACCTAACATACCTTTAGCTCAAATAAGGAAAGAATTGGAAATTAACTTGAAGAAAGTAGGTCTCGATGAAACTTTCATAAATAGATATGTAAATGAAGGATTCTCTGGAGGTGAAAAGAAGAAAAGCGAAATTGTGCAAATGGCTATGATAAAGCCTAAGTTTGCAGTACTAGATGAGACAGATTCAGGTTTAGATATCGATGGTATTAAAATCGTTTCCAATGCAATCCTAAATATTAGCAGACGTGAAATAGGCTTGATATTGATAACTCATTATAACAGAATTCTACAGTTCATTAAGCCAGATTATGTTCATGTATTATTAGATGGAAGGATTGTTGAAACAGGAGGCCCTGAGCTTGCAGATTTGCTCGAACAAAAAGGCTATGACTGGTTTAAGAAAGAGGTATAACAGCGTTATGTTTATATTCGTTGTAGAGCAAGAATTATTGGTATGACAAAAGTTGAACTAAGCTTTGATTATAGCAAATATAATTTCAGAGATTATGTAGAATATGAAGTAAAGTTTCCTAAAGGATTAACTGAAGAAATTGTTAGAGAGATTTCTAGAATTAAAGATGAACCTACTTGGATGGAAGAATTCAGAGTTAAGGCTTATAGGATATTCATGGAGAAGCCAATGCCAGCATGGGGTGTAGATTTATCTTCTATTAACTTCGATGAATTTTGCTACTATGCAAGACCGACGAGCAAAAAAGGAAGGAGTTGGGAAGAGGTACCTGAATATATAAAGAGAACATTTGAAGCTTTAGGAATACCTGAAGCAGAAAGGAAATTCTTAGCAGGAGTAGGAGCACAGTATGAATCTGAAGTAGTTTATCATAACATAAGGAAGGAACTCGAGAAACTAGGGGTCGTATTTTTAGATACCGATACTGCTTTGAAGGAATATCCTGAGATTTTCAAGAAATATTTTGGAACAGTCGTTCCTCCAAATGATAATAAGTTCGCAGCATTGAATTCTGCAGTATGGAGTGGGGGTTCATTCATTTATGTTCCTGAAGGAGTTAAGGTAGATTTACCTTTGCAAGCATACTTCAGAATAAATGCCCAAAATATGGGGCAATTTGAAAGGACATTGATAATTGCGGAACCATACAGCGAGGTTCATTATATTGAAGGATGCACTGCGCCTATTTACGCTTCGAATTCTTTACATTCAGCAGTAGTAGAGATAATTGCAAAGAAAGGTGCAAAAGTAAGATATACAACTATACAGAACTGGTCTATAGATGTTTATAATCTCGTAACTAAAAGAGCACATGCTTATGAAGAAGCTACAGTTGAATGGGTAGATGCAAACATTGGAAGCAAGGCTACAATGAAATATCCTTCAGTTTATTTGCTAGGTAAGTATGCAAGGGGAGAAGTATTATCCGTAGCCTTCGCTGGTAGAGGACAGCATCAAGATACTGGAGCTAAGATGTTCCATCTTGCACCTTATACTTCTTCAAGAATAACTGCAAAATCTGTTTCAAAAGATGGAGGAAGGACAACTTATAGAGGATTGGTTCATGTAGCAAAAGGAGCAAGAGGAGTAAAATCTAGCGTGAGATGTGATGCTTTATTGCTCGACGAGAAATCCAAGACAGATACATATCCTTATAATGAAATACTTGAAGACGATGCAACAGTGACACATGAAGCAACAGTAGGAAAGATAAGCGATGATCAGCTATTCTATTTGATGTCGAGAGGAATTTCTGAAACAGAAGCATTGAATATGATAGTTCTAGGTTTCTTTGAACCTTTCATTAAGGAATTACCTATGGAATATGCAGTAGAGATGAACAGACTTTTAAGATTGGAAATGACTGGTGCAGTAGGTTAATATTTTTTATGAGTCTGAATTTAGATTCTAATATAATAAAGGAGATAAGCTACTATACTGGCGAACCTTCTTGGATATCTCAACAAAGATATAAAGCATGGGAATTATTCAACAAACTACCTATTGAAATATCTCCATTATATGTCAAGCATCATGACATAACTAAAGTGAATTTCAGCGAACCTCAATTTTTTATAAAAAGCGAAATTAAGCGATTAAGCGAAATAGATGAATTGCTTTCTCAAATAAACTCAATGCCTTATGTTTGCTTAATAGATGGACAAATATACATAATAAACATTCCTGAACCACTAAAAGAAAAAGGATTGGATATATATAGTATTCAAGATTTGTTAAGGGATGAAGAAAATGCTAAAAAGCTATTCAGCATGAAGAATTTAAGATCTGAAGAAGATAAGTTCATAGCCCTAAATGATGCATTATTCAGCTCAGGCTTTTACATAAATATACCTAGCGGTTTAATATTAAAGCTACCTTTAAGAATAATAAACTTCCAAAGTGAAGAAGGAAAATTAAGCGTAGTTAAGAATTTCATAAACGTTGGTGAAGATAGCAGATTGACGATTCTTGAAGAAAACTATTCGTTGAAAGAAGATTCAAAACAATCATTATACAGCGTTAATTTGAATTTGAATTTAAATGAAGCAGCAGAAATTGAGTATATTTTAATAAACGATTTCAACAAGCAAACTAATTATTTCATAAATCGAAGAGCTTCTTGCAATAAAGATTCTAGGATCACATGGGTTATACTTAATTTCGGAAGCTTAACTACGAGAGCTAAGACTGATAATGCTATGAATCAACAAGGAGTCATATCTAATATGAATGAAATAATTGTTGGAGATTCAGATCAAGTTTTCGACTTGACTACTTATTTATCTCATAATGCACCTTTCACAAAAGGAGTTTCTATGACGAAAGGAGTTTTGAAAGATCAAGCTAGAGCATTGTTGAAAGGAATGATATTGATTCAAGAAAATGCAAAAAATGCAGATGCATATTTAGCTGAGCATGCGATGATATTGAATAGAGGAGCAAGAGCAGATTCTATTCCTGGATTAGAAATAAAGAATAATGAAGTTAGGGCAACACATTCAGCAAGCGTTGCACAAGTAGATGAAGAACAAATATTTTATCTCATGGCTAGAGGTCTTAGCGAACAAGAAGCTAAAAAGTTATTGACGATAGCATTCTTCCAACCTTTAATCGATCAAATACCTGCAGAATTGATAAAAGAAGAAATAGCAAATCTAATAGAGAATAAATTAGAAAATAGGAGAAGAAGCTTAAAAGAGAAGTTCATAATAACAGAGGAATTAAAAGAAATCAAGACTATTTCTCCAGAAAAATTGTTCGAAACACATTACAAATATAGAAAATAATGTGGATTAAGCTTTGCAAAGTTAACGATTTGAAAGAAGATGAAATAAAAGGATTTGATGTGAATAATCTTCATTTGATAGCAATAAAAAAAGGCTCAGAAATTCATGTTTTAGATGGGATATGTACTCACGAATATTATGATTTAGCTAATGGTTTCATACTTGAAGATAGAATAATATGCCCTTTGCATTTATCTCAATTTGAAATAAGTACAGGTAAAGTTGTTAATCCTCCTGCAGAAAGACCTTTAAAGAAATATAAAACAAAGATAGAAGAAGGATTCTTGTTCGTAGAGATATAAATATAAGTTTGACTCTTTTTTAAACATGAGCGAATATTATTATGAATTAATTCTAGATCATTGGAGATATCCTAGAAATAAAGGAAAAATGGATAATCCTGATGCTTATGCTTTCGATTCAAATCCTTTATGCGGTGATGAAGTAGAATATGCAATAAAATTTGATGAAGAGAAGAAAAAGATCGTGGATATAAAATTCAATGGAAGAGGATGTGCTTTAAGTCAAGCAAGTGCATCAATATTAAGCGAGCTAGTTAAAGGTAAGACGATTGAAGAAATAAAGAACATGACTAAAGAAGATTTGCTAAGAGAACTTGGAAATCCCAATTTAGGACCAACGAGAATAAAATGTGCATTGCTCTCTCTTAAAACTTTGAAGCTTGCAATTTATTCTTATTTAGGAAAAAAATTGCAAGAAGAAATTTACTGATATTTAAACAAACTGCTTTAAAACTTCTTAATAAAGTTTAAAAATACTTTGGAATCCATATTAATTTGAGCAGGGGTTCCCTAGCCTGGTCAAAGGGGCGGGGCTTAGGATGCTTTGCATAGGAAACCCCGTGGCTTAGGCCTTCGTGGGTTCAAATCCCACCCCCTGCATTAATCGCATTATTAACAGGAATTACCTAAAAGCTTAAATTTATAATTTTGTAAGAAATTTTGATTTTTCATGTGCAGAATATGCGCAGCTGTATTTCAATCTGATAATGTTGCTCCTATTTTGAGGATTGCTCTTAAAAGACTTGAATATGGAGGTTATGATTCTGCAGGCATCGCTACTTTATATGGAGGAAAAATTTTTGTGAAGAAGGATAAAGGTAAAATTGATGAAATCCATCAAGCTTTAAATCTCGATGACCTGCCTGGAAATATTGGTATAGCTCATACAAGATGGGCAACACATGGAGGGCCTAGCAAGATTAATGCACATCCTCATTTAGATTGCTTTGGAGAAATAGCAGTTGTTCACAATGGAATAATCGAGAACTTCCTTGAATTAAAGCAAGAACTTGAGAATTTAAAGCATGTTTTCATATCTAAAACTGATACTGAAGTAATTCCACATTTGATTGAGGAATATTACAAGAAGACTAGGAATTTCAGAGAAGCATGCTTTCAAGCAATAAGGAGACTTCAAGGAACTTATGCAATTGCAATATTATCTAGACATGATAAAGATACAATAGTTGTTGCTAGAAAAGGTTCTCCTTTATTATTAGGAATAGGAAATGGATTTAATTTCGCTTCTTCAGATGCAATAGCCTTCATAGATAAAACTAAGAGATGCATGCCTTTAGAGGATGGAGATATAGCATTCATAAAAGCAGATAGTTTTGAAATTTATAGAATCGAAGATGCTACTCTAGTTAAAAGGAGAGAAATAACGATTGATTGGGATATAGAGATGGCTAGCAAAGAAGGATATGAACATTTCATGCTCAAAGAAATAATGGAGCAACCTTATTCAATGAGACTTTCTCTTTCTGCACAAAAGCAATATATTGATCTAGTATCTGAATTCATGGAAAAATCGACTAAGAACTTCTTAGTAGCTGCAGGTACTTCTTATAATTCATGCGTTGCAGGTTCTTACATTTATTCGAAATTAGCCAATCTTGCTACAATACCTGTTATAGCTTCTGAATTCATTGAACAATATGGAAATGCTATTGATGTAAATACAACGATATTATTTGTTTCGCAGTCAGGTGAGACTGCAGATGTAATTGCAGCAGTTGATTATGCGAGAAAGAAAGCATGCACTGTTCTTGGAATATGTAATGTAATAGGTTCAACACTTACTAGAATGGTTAGAGCATATATTCATCAGCAATCAGGTCCTGAAATAGGAGTTGCTGCTACCAAAACTTATACCTCGCAACTAATAATTCATTTACTCTTGGGAATAAGCTTAGCAAAGAAAAGAGGTAAAATAAGTCAAAGTGAAATGGATGAGCTTAAAGAAGCGATTGCAGAATTGCCTAATTTGGCATATCAAATTTTAATCGAAAAACAGAAAGAAATGAGAAACATTGCAAAAATTTTAGCAAGTAAAAAACATGTATTCTTCTTAGCAAGAGGTATAAATTATGCGACTGCATTGGAAGGAAGATTAAAGTTATTAGAAATAGCTTACATACCTTCAACAGCATATCCTGCAGGAGAATCAAAGCATGGACCAATAAGCTTAATTGAAGAAGGAGTTCCAGTAATATTCATTGCTCCTAATGATGAAACTAGGAAGCTTATAATAGGTAACATAATGGAGATGAAAGCGAGGAATGCTACGATAATAAGTCTTGGCGAAGAAGATGATAAGGAACTAATTCAGCTGAGCGATTATTATGTAGCCATGCCTAGAATGCAGGCAATTTTAACCCCTATTCTTTATATCTTGCCTTTGCAACTCTTGGCTTATTATACTGCAGTGGAAAAAGGTCTAGATCCAGATAAACCAAGAAATCTTGCAAAATCAGTGACGGTATTATGAAAGATAGTAAGTATAAATAGGAATAAGTTTATATAACCGTGAAGTATTAAGAAATAGAAAATGCTGACTTTTCAAGATCTTCATCTTACATATAAAAATTTAATTAGAAAAAAATTATGGTTTAAATTAGATAATTTAGATAAAGCATTTTTCTTATCATGTCTCAAGCTTAGCAAAATCAAAAAAATATTTAATAAAGAAATCATTTATACATTGAAAAACATAATTAAAAAAGTAAATGATTTCAAAAATAAAATAATAGAAAAAGGAAAAGAAGTTGCAATGAATACAATGAATGGAAATGTAGCAAAAGAGATAAATAAATTAAAACAGTGGCTTTTAGATCTTAATTATCAATTTTGGCTAGGTTTGGCATTATCATAATATGTTAAAAGAATTAATAGTATGC
>Ga0101942_100068_pt1 | contig 71540 bp, 72 predicted proteins | sample DewCreD2012metaG_4_FD_75243 | JGI IMG/M metagenome (GOLD analysis project Ga0101942, IMG submission 75243) | Hot spring sediment bacterial and archeal communities from British Columbia, Canada, to study Microbial Dark Matter (Phase II) - Dewar... ...
TACAAAGCTGATAGAGATGTTGTGGGAAGCTAAACATTAGAAGGAGAGCCCTCAAGATGCTGGGGATCAAAGTAGATTTCGGGGGAGTTCTGGCCCCCCCACTGCCCTCAGATGACAGATGTAAGCCTGAATAGATGTGGGGCAGATGAAAAGTTCCATAGATATATTAGTGTTGAAAGCCATATAATAGTAAGACCACAAACCCGCCTGTCACAACAGGTGGGGTGGAAATTGAAAGGAGAGGAGGTCAGGTAATAATACTCGGATGATGAGGAAGAGCCGATGGATCTATGACGAAACCTGTCTCAGCTGATCATTAAAGACCCGGGGATGGAATTAGATTTTCCCCATAATAATTGTGGGGCTTATCATTACATGGTTTCGAGATTTTGATTCCTTTATAGCTATTTCTCCTCTTCGACATCCTTCTCGCTCTTTTCCTGCTGATCCACGAGATCTTTGGACACGTATATAGGTGCCCCGACTAAGTATGCTAGGAATATTGCGTGGCTTGGTACCATCTTCTTTATGAATGTAAAGCCCGTGCCCCTTATATATACCTTAGCTGTGTATAGGTGTGTCTCCTCGTTTATCTCGTCCACAACTACCCTCTCGATCTTCTCTTTGAGGACTCCTATCTCTCCAAATATTGTTAATAGCTCGAAGAGTGTCTCTCTGTTATTCTCGATCCCGTGTCCTTTTAGCTTGTATATTGCTAGAACTATCTCTAAAGGCACTAGGTAGAGGTTGAATAACCTTCCATCTTCTAGTGTGCACTGAAGCACCGTGTATGGATTGAAGCGGTCGCTGTAGTTTATATATGCGTCGACATCTACAACTCTTAAGAGCTCCTCTACCACCTTGGCACCTCAATATTGATGCTGTAGAGGGCTTATATTGCTAATTGCTCCCCAGCTATCTAGTATGGGCTATCCTTTTCCCATCTACAACAACCATTGTTAGGGTTGACTTCACCTTTGATAGCTTCCTAATATTTGTTGTCACTATGTTTTTAAGCGACTCTATATCGGGAGCTTTTATCTTTGCAACTATATCGTATACCCCGTAGACCACATATGCCTCCTCAACACCCTCTATCTGTAGTAGTGCCTTTAGAACCTCTCCCTCGCCGCCAACCTCTGTGTTTATCAGGACAAACGCCTCCGCCAATCTCCCACCGACATATGTTTATATATATGCCTCCTTATATATCTATATACAGGATCCACGTTGTTTATTCAACTCAGGATATGTCTTGGAACCTGTTTGGGGCGTTAGAGCTATTTATACCAATGCTGGAGCATATGGAGATCAGCATCTCATCTATATTTATTCCCCTAGACGCTGAGATCCATGTGAATGATCTCGGCTTGAACCCCATGGACTCCATAACACCCCTAACAAGATCCTCAACCTCCCCTCTAGCCCTCCCACCTGGTAGGAGATCTATCTTGTTGAAGGCAACAGCAATAGGCTTATCCCTAGCCCCAACCCTATCAAGGATCTCTAAGGCTGTCTCAACCTTCTCAGCAACCTCATCCAGAGGATCTAGGGAGTCTATAACAAAGACTAGGGAATCTGCACTAGCGATCTCAGCTATGACTGCGTGGAAGACCTCCACAATCTCCTCAGGCATCTTCCTTATAAAGCCTATTGTGTCCGTGAATATAATAGTCCCGCAGGGTGTTACCCCAGCCCTGCTCTTAGGAGCCAGAGTCTTGAATGGGAGAGGCCCAGTGGGCTTGCTATCACCTGTTAGAATATTATATAGGGTTGTTTTCCCGGCACATGTGTAGCCTATGATCGCAACGTGGGGATACCCCCTCCTATTCCTGGATAGCACGAGTCTCTCCCTCCTCTCCTTAATATGGAAGAGCTCTCTAGAGATCCTCGCCTCCTTTCTTCTAAGGGTTCTCAGAAGGCTCTCATAGCCATAGGCGCCAGGGCCCATGAAGCCAACCTGCTCCCCGATCTTTGTCATTCTTATGTACTCCTTAACAAAGGGTATCATATGCCTAGCCTCAGAGAGCTCTATCTGGAGCTTAGCCTCCCTGGTTCCAGCATGGATCTCGAAGATCTTTAGTAGTAAAAGCACAAGATCCCAGACCTCACACCCAAGATCCCTTGATAGGTTGTAGAACTGCCAGGGTTTCAGCTTATCATAGACAACAACAAGATCAGGGACAGAGCCATTTGAAGCCATAGATGAAACTCTATCTTCCTGAATATAATACCTATGACTAGGTCTCTTAACATAAATAACCTCGGTACCATCAATACCAAGAGCCCTTAAGAGCGAGAGAGCCTCATCAAGATACCTAGACTCATCCCTCCTAATAGCGAGAAGAACCCTTCTATATGCCCTGCCAGCCAGGCCCCCCACTCACCAGATATATATTAGCGATAAGCCTAATATCTAGAAGCTCAGACAAATGCCTTAACATCACCACTCAGAACCGAGGGTAGTCATCAGCCCCCTTTCAATTCTATCTTTCAATTCTATAGAAGATCTTTTTGCTAGGGTCTCCGGCCCATTACCCCTACCCCCTTTCGGGGACTCAGGGCTATGGATATTATCATAGCCCCGGAGGCATGGGTTTAACCTTGTGTATCCAGCATTTCTGTAGCGTATTGCTAGAGGTTGGCCACTGAGACTCACAAGCATCGACATCATCGAGAATACTAGAGGATACGGAGCTTATAAATCCCCATCCCCACCATAAATGGCGAGGCTTTCATTTGTAACCCCTATCCTGCTCTTCCTCATCTCTCCCTCAGCTATTAGGGTCACGCCCATCATTGATGCCAGGGATGTTGCCAAGCCTGCTGACTAGTAGTATCTATCGAGCTATACAACCTTATTAATGAACCAGTTCCGCGATGCTGGGTTTTTATCCAGATCCCCGTTTAGCTTCTCCTCATATACTATGTTCTCGATATATACTATACTCTGTGAATAAGCCATCCTCTCCATAATTCTATATGCTTCAACTTTTCTACTATATATACTGCATATATATTATAGGGGATCGATGCTGCCAGGACAAAGAATCCTTTTAGGAGGTTGAAGCTATACACAGTGACTATAGAGACTACTGTTCTGACCTCCTCCCCGCCTTGAAAAGGCTGGTAGCCCAGCCCTCTCACCAGCAAATCACTGGTTCCTCCTATCTATTCGGGCTTACATCTCTAACCATGAGGGCCAGCTCTGTAGATACTAAGAGAGCACCTGAAAACCCTAGAAGAACTATGCCATAGATAAAAAGCCTGGATCCTTTATCCCTAAGTCTATCAACTATATATGCTATAGAATATGGGATAAGGGCTCCATTGACTAAGAGAATGACAAGCCTCGCCCTTTAGGGCGGGGAGGAGGTCAGAGATCCTCTGGCTATATATTTATTAAAATTAAGGAGGAGATCCCTATCTTTATAAAGCTGGTAACGAGCGTTAATATAATATGCCGCGTATCTAGTATAGCTTCGAGCCCATATGATCCCGCTTTTTAGCAGGAATCTCTATAATATGGATAAAAACCTTTCAAAGTGTTCCAACCTATTTCCTCTATCCACCATAATTCAGGATAAGAATTCTTAAAAGCTTTACTACCATGGATCCTCAATCTATAGCTAATTATAAATATCATTTAATGGTTATAGCAGGGTATAATCTGAAGGCTTTTATGAGCATAGCATTATTTGGAAAGCCTGGTTATAGAAGCTCTCTCTCTATTATATCCCAAACCTCTCTAGTTACTATATCCAGGGGTTTTCTTGCGTCAATCATTATGAGCTCCCCTTTTCTCACAAGATCTAGGTATATAGATCTAGCAGCTCTAAGTATATCCCTCACCTCATAGAACCTCCACTTCTTATGGCCCCCACTCCTCCTAAGCCCTTCTTCTGGGTCTATGTCTAGATATATAGCTAGATCTGGTTTTCTAAATATGCTATTAACAATCCTTAGCCACTCTATATCAACACCCATCGCACCCTGGTAGGCTATTGTGCTATAGTAGTATCTATCCATAACAACCATATCCCCTCTTCTGAGCGCTGGCTCAACCACAGTCTCCACATGGTAAGCCCTGTCGCACACCATAGCTAGGGCATCTATGATTGGGTTTATATATCCCTCTTCCTTGATCCTATATAGGGCCTCTGAGAAGGGGCTTTCGAAGGGCTCGTATGTATATATAGCTCTGAAGCCCCTCTCGCCAAGAAGATCGACAACCCTTCTAGCTATAGTTGTTTTCCCACTCCCATCGATCCCCTCGAAGACAATTATATAGCCACCCGGTGCGATCATGAAAACCATCTCCAGCCTATGTCACAACCTTTGATAGCATTCTAGGCATGTCGGGATCTAGAAGCCTTGCTATAGCTATATAGTATGATAAGAGCTGGTAGAACGATGAAGCTATAATAGATATAGAGGCCCCACGAATGCTGGGGATCCTTATCACCTCCCTAGAGACCCCCTCCACATCTCTATCAACCTCTATGCTTGAAACAACATACATGGGAGCACCAGTGCTGGTTATATCTCTAGCTAGATTAGATGCAGAGTCTAGATCGGATTGCGTGAATATATTACAATAAACAGGAAGACTCCTCCCAATAATGGTCTTGGGGCCATGCCTAGCCTCGCTGATCTGGATAGCCTCTGCATGAACACCAGAAGCCTCCTTAAGCTTCAGAGCAGCCTCCCTAGCAACTGCGTAGCCAAAGCCTTCTCCGATTGTGAAAGAGCTATTATACCTATATATGTCAGCAGATATTCTGCGGGTTATGGGCTCTAGCGTTGATATAGATGCTAGAAGCACTCTGGGCATCTGATCCAGGCCCTCTATAGCTCCGCCACCAGATATCCTGGAGATCTCTGATGTCAGGATTAGGAGAACATATAGCTGGGCTGTAAATGTCTTTGTAGCAGTTATAGCCTCCTCCCTCCCAGCCATGAGCTCTATAACATCCCCAGAGATCCTTGCTAGAGGGCTATCAGGATTATTCGTCACAGCAATAACACGAGCCCCAGAATCCCTGGCTCTCTCAGCAGCATATAGTGTATCCCTTGTATAGCCGCTCTGGCTAATAGCGATTACAGAATCCCCCCTAGATATGATGCCCCCATAGTAGCTATACTCACCGGATGACACCACGATCGATGGTACCCTGGCGTGGAATGAGAGGGCATAGTGGAACATGAGGCCAGCGTTATATGAGGATCCGCTCCCAACTATATAGATCCGAGAGCCAGCTATTCTTGAGGCTATGCTAGATATCCTCCGTCTCTGAGCTTCCCAGATGCTCTTCAATATATATGGCTCCTCATGTATCTCCTTGATCATATAGTGAGGAGAGCCCCCAACATCCACGAGGTAGAAGCTCGAATACAGAGCAGCCATGGCGCCCCAAACTCTATTATACTCAGAGTATTAATAGGAAGAATTATCTCCTCTCCTCTATCTCCCCCCTTATCTCCTCCTGTAGCCTCCTAATCTGCTCGAGCTTATCCTTAGTTCTCTCGATCCAATCCCTGCTACACTCTATACCCTTGTGGGTGAAGAAAGCCACAGCCTCACTCCTGCTTCTAAAAACCCCTCCCTCCACGAGGCTATCTATGATCCTGAGATCATCATCCCTGATCCTCACTGAGAGAACAGTTGTTGAAACCCTCCCCAGAGCCTGCTCTATAGCCTCTAAGCTCTCCTCTAGAGCCTTGGTAACAACTCTACCAATATCCTCAGCAATTCTGAGGGGGATGACTGTTATGCCAGCAATACCCTCTGCACCGGCTCCAAAGCGGGTCTTGATCCTATCCGAGAGCGTTATTATCCTATCCCTGATAATGTTTATCCTCTTAACAGTATAGTCCTCCAAATCCCTCAACGCCTTCTCAAGCTCCCCGCCATCCTTCTCCCTAGCCTCCCTGATCCTATCAGCTATATCACCAACAGCCCTCCTAAGCTCCCATACGAGGCTCCTAAGCTCCCTCATAGCAGTCCTGGCAGAGAGCGAGGGATCCTGGGCCTCTAGCCTCTTCTCAAGCTCCCCTAACCTATCCTCAACCTTCTTTAGAGCATCATCTATATCCCTCTTGACATCATCCACACCGCCCAACCAAGCCACCATTTACTAATATATACAGACCTTATATAATTACATGTAATAACGTAATCATCATTACAAAGCTATTGCCCGTTTTCTTCAGTTAAAAACCCTCTAGGGGTATATTAGTGGTTGATTATATGGAGAACACAAACACCCAGAACCCAGGAGCAAATAAAGTGAGAATCGCAGTAGCAACCCTAGATGGAAACACAATAGCGCCAGGCCATTTCGCCCACAGCACGCACTTCATGATACTAGACATAGAAAGCGGAAAGATAAACCCAGTCGAGGTTAGGGAGAACCCATTCGGCTATGTCCCAGATACAGATATGGGGCACTACGGCAGCGAGGGCGAAGAGGAGCATCTTAGCGAGTATCCATATATGCATAGGTTCCACAGATACCACCACCTACACGGCGTTGAGAAATATAGAACCCTAAGGGAGGAGGTTCTAAAAGATGTTGGGCTCATAATAGCTGGGGGTGCTTGTAGGACTAGCGTTGAGTACTTCACATCAGAAGGGGTTAAGATGGTCTTTGTAGACCCTGGAGAGCCTATAAGGGATGTTGTAGACTTCATATCCCAGGTTGATCTCAACCAGATCCCGAGGATAGCTAGGCTTCAGAGGAAGGAAGAAGAATAGATAATTTTTATATATTAGATGTTATACATATAACCCCCACCCGTTTTGGGATATTGGTGACTATCATAGGGTATGTTGGAAAACCCCTTAGGGTCTTTGAGAGTGAGAGGTTTATAAGGGGTTCTGGTAGGTATGTTGGGGATCTAAGGCTTCCTAACATGGTTTACCTAAAGATCATAAGATCCCCATATCCAAGGGCTATTATTAGGAAGATAGAGCTTGGGGGTAGAAGGCCCCTCCTAATGATTACCTGGAGGGATCTTAGCGATAGCCTTAGGGTAAGGGTTGACCCGGAGATCTCTGGGGTTGCCAGGATAGTTCCAATGCCCATCCTAGCTAGGGATGTTGTCAACTTCGTTGGGCAGCCTGTTATCGCTATCGTGGCTGAGGATCCCTATGAGGCTGAGGATATAGCCGAGGATATATACATAGACTACGAGATCCTGGAATCGGTAGCAGATCCAGAAAGGGCTATGGAGGAGGGAGCGCCAAAGATACACGAGGGTGTTGAGAGGAACCTCTGCATTGATAAGAGATTCGTTGGAGGGGATCTGAATGCCTTTAGAGAGGCTGATCTCGTTGTTGACGTAGAGATCAACACAGAGAGGGTTATCCCAAACCCTATCGAAACCAAGGCGGCCCTAGCCAACTATGAGGGTGGGAGGCTGACTCTATATGCAACAACCCAGAACCCCTTCAGGGTTAGGGATGAGGTTAGCGAGATACTAAAGATCCCTAGGGAGGATGTGAGAGTCATATCCCCAGACGTTGGGGGAGGCTTCGGGGTTAAGGTGCCTCTACACGCGGAGTACTTGATAGCCTCATACGCCTCCATAGTCCTCAAGAGGCCTGTCAAGTGGGTTGAGACTAGGAGGGAGCACATGGTCGCCCCATACCATGGGAGGGGTGTCAGAGCCCATGCTAAAGGCTACTTCAGGAGGGATGGGAGGCTTCTTGCGATCTCTGGGAGGGTTATAGTAGATCTTGGGGCTTATAACTACTCAATAAATCAGAACATAGCGGTCAACATTGTTAGGTGGATAACAGGGCCCTACGTGGTTAGGGCTGTCGATATAGATCTCAAGGCTGTGTTCACCAACAAGACACCATTCAACGCATACAGAGGCGCTGGGAGACCCGAGGCTGCCCTTATATATGAGAGGGTTATGGATGCCGGGGCTTACGAGCTCGGGATCGATAGGGGGGACATAAGGCTTATAAACTTGATAAGAGGGTATGGGGACTATAGAAACCCTCTGGGAGTCTCTATAGATGCCGCAAACTACCCCGAGACTTATTCTCTAGCGCTGAAGATATACAGGGATCTCAAGAGAAGCATTGGAGAGAAATGCCCTGAAGGCATGATCTGTGGGGTCGGCATCTCAAGCTATATAGAGTTCAACAGAGTACATCCGGGCGAGAGGGCTAGGATAGGGGTTAGGGATGGATATATAATAATCTATGTAGGAACCCACTCCCACGGCCAGGCCCACAGGACTGTATACGCTCAGCTTGCTGCCGACGAGCTTGGAGTACCGATAGAGAGGATCAGGATAGTCTATGGTGACACGGCCGAGCTGGAGGCTGGCGAGGGGACTTCTGGTAGTAGAAGCATAGTTGCTGGGGGAGCTGCTGTTGTTAAGGCTTGCAGAGCATTCCTAGAAATGGTATCATCTAAAGGCTACACTATTGAGGAGGCTCTCAAGAAGATGAGTGGATCATGGGTAGAGGTCTTCGCAGAGGGCGGTAACATATTCTCATTCGGATCCCACGTGGCAGCGGTAGCAATAGATCCAGAGACAGGGATTATAAGGGTTCTCAAATACGTGGCTATAGACGATGTGGGGAGGGCTATAAACCCAGCAGTAATAGAGGGCCAGATAGCTGGGGGCGTGATCCAGGGGGCTGCTCAGGCTCTCTGGGAAGCTGCTAGATATGATGAAAAGGGCTACCCACTATTCACAGCAATAATAGACACTGGGATCCCATCGGCTGTCGAGGCCTTCAACATAGAATCTATATTTGTTGAAAACCCATCGAGATTTCCCCATGGTGCTAGAGGCGTGGGGGAGGCTGGCGCTATAGGGGCTCCACCAGCTATTATATCAGCTGTAGAGGATGCCATTGGTGCTAGGATAAAGAGTCTCCCAGTAACGCCGGAGAAGATCCTAGAGATCCTGTCGAGGAGAAGATAGGGTTTTAAAGTCATATCCTGGTTTTGAGATCCCATCCACTGGATAGCGTTTCCCCCTCACGGTATTTCTAATTATTCTTCATTATTTCTAATTCCGTGAAGGGGGTTAGCCCTCGGTGCGGAGTCAATAGCTTCACCCGCACCCCATGGGGCCCTGTCGAGTGGAACGTCACGCCCCTCCCATCTGATTTGAGGTATTTCAAGCCGATGTTTATAGCACCTATCACGTCTCTATCCATGGTTAATCCGTTGCTTAATTTGGCTAGCCTCATCCGTATTTTTATGACTTTTACCCTTCTACCCCCTCTCAACGCAACGCGAATCACAGAGGGGTATATCTCTTGATAAGCCTACCGCTAAACGGGTCTCTTGATTATGAGTATGCCTCCGAGATCTCAACAACATATAATGGCTTGCTATTCAATGTTTCAACTAGTTTGAGACGCACCACTGGTGAATCCTATGCCTCAGATTTTTCCTAGCATTGCTAGCCATTCTACTCTTACCCCTGCGGGCGTCCCCAACAACTACAGCTGTATCATATCTCTTAGCGATCTCCTCGACTATCTTGGCTGTCTTGTATATGATATCCTCCTTCCTCTCCCTCTCACGAAGCTTTCTAAGAGCTTTCCTAGCAACCCTATCCCTAGTGGATCTATCCATAGTTATCCTTCTCCTCCTCTCAGAATATGCTATAAAGATTCTACCTATGTTAGTCTCGATCCTATAGATCTCATATAGTCTTCTATTTATAAACACAGCTAGTGTGACGTTGTTCTCATTTATATCCACTGAAACAGCATTATCCGGGTTATAAGATACCTCGAACTCCTTGGTCAGCGTTAGATATATGAGGATCCTCCCACCAGCTATTTTTAACCTCAACTCGCTTGATGGTCTCCAACCGCTGTAGAGGTATCTATGTAGCTGTCTATTGCTTCTATAGACTATCCTGATCCACCCCCTATGCGTTCTCAACTCTACATAGCCCTCTTCCAAAATCCTGCGAATCAGAGTAGATCAAAGTTATGCTCCTTATCACAGGCTTATCTTTTTCCTGCCTGCCCCTTCTTCTTCATCTTTTTGAATGACTTAGCCCTCCTAAGGGCATCTCTACAGCATCCCTTGATAATCCTCGTGGGAAGCCATGTATATTTCTCCCTAAACCCATTGTAGAAGATCTTGTGTAGTGTGGATTGAGACTCTCTATGCTCTAGAGCATAGCAGAGCATTTCTTGGAGCATGTTTCTATAAGCCTCAACAATCTCTCTAAGAGCCTGCCTGCCAAACCTATTAACTCAGCCCTCTAGAATAACTGTTTTCCTCAGCGTCTTTAGCTCTCTATCCAACGCTATCAATAGCTAGAAACGATTAAAAGTATTTAAATTTATCGCTGAATTAGAAACAGCCTTGATTATCCTGGTTAAGAGGCTGAGCTATGGTTTGAGAGCCTCTTATAGGTTCTATAATTCTATAGAGATCTATATAGCCTGGTTAGATGCAGAAACCCATGCTGGGCCGGCCTATTGAGGATCTGTACTCAGCCCAGCTTCTTATATGCCCTCATATGGTATATAAGGGGGCCTGTGTCGCTCAGTATCTCGGCATTTATAACTTCTCCAACAAATAGAGTGTGATCCATGACCTGGATCTCGCTCGAGATCTTCGCCTCAATATATGCTAGGGATCCTGCTATTACGGGCATCCCAAGGGATCTCGACCTATGCCACTCTATATTATGAAACCTAGTCTCCGGAGGTTCTAGTGAGAACCTTCTGGCTATATGCTCCTGATCGTGCTTCAATATATTAACCACATAGCCCCCGCTAGACCTTATAGCCCTATAGCCTGTAGAGCCTGTTGTGATGAAAACCCCAATTGTGGGTGGGTTTATAGATATCGATGTGAATGAGTTAACAGTGACCCCATGGGGTTTCTCGCCTAGATATGATGTTACCACCGTAACCCCTGTTGGGTATCTCCTCATAACATCCCTATACCTCTCTTCTAGAGACAACATATCCCCTGAGTATATATAGCGTTTGGGGAGGATAATGATTCTATCAAATATATTAGGGATATTGGATCACATGACCCCTGCCAGCTTTTTTACCTCTCCAATGAAGGATCTTATTCCCCTGAGCATGTTAGACATATCAGAGGACATCGAGATCATGTTATAGCCCATCTTTATAGCCCTCACAGCCTCTTCAGGAGTATAGGCCATGATACCCCTAATAGGCTTGCTCCTAGAAGCCCTGGCTATCCTCTCCAGAGCATTTATAAGCACAGGGCTATCCCTCTCATCAAATACACCCAGAGATGCTGAGAGATCGCTCGGCCCTACAAAGACGCCTGTTATGGTCTTGACCTCCAATATCTTCTCCAAATTCTCTAGAGCAGATACCGTCTCGATCTGGACGAGTACTACTAGATCCTCTAGGTATTTCTCATAATACTCCCTCCTGGGTATGGAGCCATACATCGTAGCCCTCCTAGGCCCAACACCCCTGATCCCTCTAGGGGGGTATGTGACATACCTCTCAACAGCTAATGCCTCCTCATAAGTGCTAATCCAGGGAACTAGAATACCCTGTGGCCCCACGTCTAGGGCTCTCTTGATATACACGGGATCATTCCATGGAACCCTAACAATCCCAACAACACCTCCCCTCAAGCCCATTAGGAGGAGCTCCACATCATAAATATCCAGGGGAGCGTGCTCCATATCAACAACAACCCAGTCAAGGCCTAGGGTTGAGATGGCCTCGGAGACTTCTGGCGAGTTTATCGTGACCCATGTTCCCAGTAGAGGCTCTCCTTTTAGGGCTTTCTCAACAAGCCTGTTCATATAGAGCCCCCTTCTATAGATGGTGCAACCATATATAAGCTACATGATCTTCACTGATCAAGTCCTCTTCTCCCTAGGAGGCTTCTTGATCCCTGAGAGCTCCTCCACGAGATCAAGTGTTGCGAAGTAATCCAGCTCCCCTCTGCCGCTCTTATCAAGAGCCTCGAAGATCTGCCTGACTACTGAGGTTAGCGGCATGAAAATCCCCAGCTCTCTACCAACCTCGAGGGCATAGTCTAGATCCTTTACCATCTGCCTAACAGTAAAGGCAGGCTTTGTAAAATCCTTCTCCATGAGGGTTTTAAGCTTATAGCCTATCTGGGGTGATGCAACAACACTGCTCCCTAGAGCCTCTACAAGGGTTTTCCAGTCTATCCCAGCCTTCTCTCCTATGGCGAGGGCCTCTGCAACTATTACTGGGGTTGTTGCAACTATCATGTTTATGAGGAGCTTGAGATATCTAGCCTCTTCCCCACCACCAACATATGAGATCCTGCTCCCCAGAACCCTAAGAACTGGGAGGATTCTCTCATAGGCTCCCCTATCCCCCGATACATATATAGTGAGCTCCCCCCTCTCCGCAAAGAGTGTGCTACCACTTATAGGTGCCCTTAGATAGAACACCCCCCTTCTAGAGGCCTCCTCAGCAACCCTTCTAGAGGCCGTGGGGGTCACGGTACTCATATCCATAGCTATAGTCCCTGGTTCCATCCTCTCCAGAACACCTCTATCACCTAGATATACCTCTAGAAGCTCTCTATCCCCTGGTATCGATGATATGAAGGCGTCCACACCCACGCCCAGCTCCTCGTTTGAGTTAACAATCTCAGCCCCAAGCCTCCTCATCTCCTCAGCCTTCTCCCTATCGCTTGTATAGACTTTAAGCCTATACCCCCCAACCTGGATCAGCCTTCTAGCCATGGGGAAGCCCATCTTGCCAAGCCCCCTGAACCCTATCACCCTAATCTCCCCAACCATGGGATCACCATGTTCCTTTTATATTCTATATCCCTATAAGGGCTGAGATCGTGTCTCTAGAGCTGGACAGGATCTCGTCCCTAGAGCCTTCGAGGACTATTCTGCCGTGGTTCAGTATGTATATATACTCACTAACCTCGAGGGCTAGGCTTATGTTCTGCTCAACTAGGAGCAGAGAGATCTTCTCAACCTCCCTCAGCCTTCTGATAGCATCGAATACCTCGAAGGCTATCTTAGGAGCCAGCCCCTGGCTAGGCTCGTCCATGAGCAGGAGCTCTGGTTTGGTCATGAGGGTTCTTGCTATTGCTAGCATCTGCTGCTCACCACCACTAAGGGTTCCCGCCTTCTGATCCAGTCTCTCCCTAAGTATTGGGAACAGGGTGAATACAAGATCAAGTCTCTCATCTATAGAATCCCTAGCCCTACTAATCCTTGATGCAAGCACGAGGTTCTCCCTAACACTCATGTTTGGGAAAAGCCTCCTACCCTCTGGAACGATGTTTATCCCCATCTCTACCTTCCTATGGGGAGGCGTGTGTGTTATATCAACACCATTATATTCTATAACACCCCTCCACGGCTTTATAAAGCCCATGATCGCGTTAAGGATCGTTGTCTTCCCAGCACCATTGGGGCCCAGGATTGCTGTGAAACCACCCCTCACAGCACTGATGCTCACACTCCATATAACCTGGGTGCTGCCATATCCTGTCTCCAGCTCTCTGACCTCAAGTGACAAACCTGGCACCCCCTAGATAGATCTCTCTCAGCTTCTCACTCCTAAGAACCTCTTCCACAGAGCCCTCCAAAACAACCTCGCCTCTATATAGAACCACAGCCCTCTCAACTATCTTAGCAACAGCTCTGAGAACATGCTCAACAAGAGAGACAGATGCCATTCCCTCCCTAGCAAGCCCCCTTATAATGCCAGCCAGCTTATCTATAGAAGCTGGCGGTGTTCCAGCCATCACCTCGTCTAATAGGAGAAGCCTTGGGCTCATAGCTATAGCCCTAGCCAGCTCCAGAATCTTCTTCTCAGATCCTGTGAGCTTCTCAGCAAGCTCTAGCCTCTTCTCATAGAGCCCAACAAGCCTGAGAACATCGTCAGCCCTGGCTAGGGCATCCTCTATGTCGAGCCCCTCACCACCCAGCCCAAAGAGGGCTCCAACAGCAACGTTCTCTCTAACACTAAGCCCTGGAAATGGTCTCGGGATCTGGAAAGCCCTGGCTATGCCCATCCTAGCCCTTCTATGGGGCGGGTAGCTGGTTATATCTATCCCAGCGAAGAATATAGACCCACTATCAGGTTTATACACACCGCTTATCACATTGAAAAGGGTTGTCTTCCCACTCCCATTAGGGCCTATTATACCAACAAGCTCTCCCTTGTCTATTGAGAGAGATATGCCTCTAAGAGCCATAAGCCCGCCGAATCTCTTGGTTATTTTTTTCAGCTCGAGCAGGGCTATCGCTATCACCTCCTATCTAAGTAATTCCCTCAGAATATATCTCCTAGAATAGATCATCCTTATAGAACCCACAACACCTCTAGGGAATGTTGTGGCCACAGCAACCAATATTGGTGCGAAGATCAGTAGCTGGAGACCTGGGAGAGCAACTCCCAGGTAGTATTTAGTAAGGGTATATAGAACACCCCCTATAAGGGGGCCGAAGAGGGTTCCGGCACCCCCTATCACGGCTACTATTATAGCCTCTATGGTGTATGTTATGTTAAAAGCCTCTGGGGGGTATATGGTGGTCACCTTCAGAGCCCATGCAGAGCCTATAAGGGATCCGAATGCTGCGCTCGTTATGAAGGCTATTATCTTGTACTTAGTAGTGTTAACCCCCATAACTTTGGCGGCATCCTCATCCTCTCTAAGGGCTGCCAAGCCATAGCCTATCCTGCTATTCTTCAGAACCCATGTTGCTATAGCAGCACAGCTGGCTATCACCACAAGCATAGTATCAGCATAGACTGTGGCTATATATCCAAAGCCCTCGTCGCCGAATAGCTTCCTCAGATCCCCCGGTATGATCACACCTTCAGCACCTCCCCATATTCTGGCACCCTCTATCAGGTGCCTAAGCCCCTCATTAACACCAACAGTTGCTATAGCGAAGTAGGCTCCCCTGAGCCTGAGGGCGATTAGCCCTATAGCGCTCGCAACAACCACAGCCATTGCAACCGATTGGAGGGGGCCTAGGACCAGGGCTAGGATCGGTGCCAGCCCGGTCGAAGCCACGTACTTAACAGCAAGGGCGCCTCCATACATGCCCAGAGCCATGAAGGCCACATATCCGAAGTCTACATAGCCTGTTAGTCCCAGAAATATGTTGAAGGCCTGCCCAAGGGCTGTGTAGAATATCACTAGAGTCAATAGCTGGCTATACTGTGGAAAAACCTCTCTGAGACCCCATAGGATTGCATAAAATGCAAGAGCTAGGATGATCTGTATCCTAGATATCCAGGATAGCCTCATCTCCTCAGCAGCCCCTCAGGCCTTATGAGAAGGATTAGTATAAGGATAACAAATCCTAGGAAGAGGGCTAGAGAGCCGGGGCTGGGGGATCCAAGCTGGCTGAATATATATGTTGCTCCAGACTCGATCACCCCGAATATAAGGCCTCCCAGGAATGCCCCTAGAATCGAGCCCAGGCCTCCTAACACAGCTATCACAAAAGCCTTCAGAGTATATGGGTGCCCCATATACGGGTAGATCCCTGTTGGGTTATATAGTGTTAGAAGGACTCCCCCAAGTGTTGCTAAGCCTATGCCAAGCCCCGCCCCCAGCGCATAGATCCTCTGGACATCTATGCCACATATATAGGCACCAACAGGATCCTGGACAACAGCCCTCAGCGAGGAGCCAAGGCCTGTTCTATATAGGAATACGAATAGAGAGACTATTGTAGCTATGCTCAGAATAGCCCCCGATATGGCTGTTAGCTGTATTCTAAGCCCTAGATAGGGTATCGCTCCTATATACCAGGAATACCCTCTATAGTCTGCGTGCCATAGGTAGTTTGCAAGCTCCTCTAGAAAGACTCCCACTCCATACATCGCTATCAGGGACATTAGCTCCTCGCCCCTTATAATCCTCCTCATGATTATATAGAATAGCATCATCCCGATCGCCAGCCCCATCGCTAGCGATACCACAGCAGAGATGAAAGGGATCAACCCATATAGTGTGAAGAGCCAGAAGGCTGCATAGGCTCCTAACATTATGAAGGCACCATGGCCCACGTTAACAACCCTCATGATCCCAAATATTATGCTCAACCCGATGGTCGAGATCCCATATATAGAGCCAAGTATGAGACCAGATGTTATGTTAAAAAGAAGACCACCTATATCCAACAGAGCCACCCAGAGCTAGTATGAGGCTGTCTTGCCAGCCCTCTTCTCATCCCAAGTTGGGAGCGGGTAGTATAGCCTAGTCTCAGCGGCCCCCTGGGGCCATACTATAACAAACCTTCCATTCTGCCACTGGCCTAATACCATGTCATGCCCAACCTGGTTACCGGTTGCAGGGTCTATCTTGATAACCCCATAGAATGTCATTAAGTGTAGCCTATTGAATGCCTGCCTAACAGTATCCTGATCCAGGCTCTGAGCCGTCTCTATAGCCTTTACAAGAGCTAGCACAGCCGCGGCACCGCCACCACTGTGATAGCTTGGAAGTATCTTTGGATCTCCCGTCACGTTTCTAAAGAAGGCCATAAACTCCTCTGTTGCTGGCCCAAACCACTCTATGCCCATAGACCTGGCAAGGACTGGGGAGTACTCGGCTCCGGGCTCCCACTGGGATGGGCATAGTATGCCCTCTGCAAGCTTGCCCAGTGTCTCGTAGTAGCTCTGGAGGCATGCTGCAACATTTATAGCTATATATTTAAAGTTAACACCAGCATCGGCCAGCTGTTTAGTTAAGAGCTGCCCATCAGCATAGTGGGCGCTTACAAAGAGGGCCTCAGCCCCGGATCTGGCAAGCTCTGTTATATATGGTGTGAAGTCCTTTATATCTGCTGGGTATACCTTCTCATATACTATCTGGTACCCCATCTCCTTAGCCTTGGCAGAGGCGCCGATCCCCGAGGCTCTGTTGAACTCATCATCTTTATACATGATCGCTATATTCTTCAAACTAGGATCTATAGATCTCAGCGCCTCGAACGCTGTTACGAGATATTTAGAGGCCGGCGTGAAGATCCCAACCACGTATTTGTAACCCTGCTCATAGATATAATCGCTTGCTGCACCCCAGTTAATTAGCACATACTTATACCTCTCAGTTATAGGTGCCTGGGCTGTTACTAGCGGTGATGAATATGTGGATAATATGAAGTGCACCTTATCCACCGTTATCAGCCTCTCTGTGAGAGCCTGAACCTGGTCCTTCTTTGATTCATCATTATAGTATCTAACCTCTAGGGGTATCTTCCTACCATAGAGATTAACACCACCATAGACCTCATTAACCCACTTAACAGCAGCCATAATACCCCAGAACCCCCTCTTACCAGCATCAGCCTGAGCACCAGTCAGGGGGACGGCTAGGCCGATCACTATTTTATCAGGCAGCACAATAGGGGGAGCTGTTTGGGTAAGTGTTGTTATCTGAGGTGATGGTGTGACTGTCTGTATAATTGTCTGGACAATAGTTACTCTCTGAGGCTGTGTAGCTGTTATTGTAACAACCCTCTGTGGAGCTCCAGAGCTTCCTGCATACATGCCTCCAAAGAATGATGCTATAGCAACTATAACAACAATTACAACCATTAAAGCCACCAATCTAGACATACCAGTATACCCCACACAACCCACCTCAAGAAATTGTTAGTAATCAAGCAATATATACCTCATATTAGAATAGAGATTAATAAGCAATATATGACCTCCTCCTGATCTATATATACAGATAGAACTCTATAGATATCTTTATAATATAGAACACATAAGGCTATGTTCTCAGCGCTTTGGCCCCTCATCACAAGATCAGAAACCCTCTTGCGAGGGCCCCATGCATCATCCAATAATAAATTCGCAAGAGCATATATAGGTTCCATTCTTTGAAGCAAGCGGGGGTGCTAGATTCAGCACCTATGTGGTCTTCACATGCTTGTTTAGAGCGCAGCATGGACATCTATTATCTATTTTGCTCTCATCTATCTCCTCAAAAACCCCTGCCTCTAACGCGTGCTCGAGATCCTCTATAGATCCTGTAAATCTGTATATCCTTAATCCATACTCTCTAGCAGCTCTGAAGCCTTCTAAACCTATTCTTGATACAACTATGCCATGGATCCCTAGTGGGGCTAGTTTTAGGGCTATCAATGAGATCTTCGAGACTCCATCCAGTTCTCTTGGTATCTCGATAATCTTCAGTGGTTTGCAGCACATCTTTAGATCAAGAACTAAGCATCGAGCACTCTCAGGAGGGCTTGACACATTTCTAGATCTTAAGAAAACTCCTAGCCTCACAGGCACCCCATTTTAACAATACATCTCCACCTATATTTCCCAGGGCAAGGGGCTGCCAGCCCCATGGCTGGCATCGATGGCTTCTACTTTTCGAATCCATCTGATCAGGGTGGCTGGCAAATTCAGGGCTTCCTATCACATGGTATTAACCCCGAGCATTGGGTTCCAACTACATGGTGATTGGTGATCTATATCCTCGAGATCTGCTATATCTAGCCATGCTACTAGATCTCTATACTCATCTCACAACGCCTAGATCCCTCTCCACTCTGGCTATAGCCTTCTCAGGTGTTTCCACCACTATATCCAGGTGATCCCTAGATATGGTTAAGGGCGGCTGTATCCTTATCACAGACCCGTATATGCCCCCAATACCAACTAAAACACCCATCTCCCTAGCTAGGTGCTTCACCTTCTTAGCCTCCTTAGATGCTGGTGTTTTTCCACTATCCCTAACCAGCTCGACTCCTATCATGAGGCCCAGACCCTTTACATCCCCTATTAGTGGGTGTCTATCCTGGATCTCTCTGAGCCTCTTCATAACATACTCGCCCTTGATCCTCGCCTCCTCATGGAGCCTCTCCCTCTCAATAATCTCTATGGTTTTGAGAGCAGCCGCGGCAGAGACAGGGTTTCCCCCGAATGTTGAGAAGTGATCCCCGGGCCCGAAGGATCCCGCTATCTCATCTCTAGTAACACAGGCACCTAGGGGGAAGCCACCGGCTATCGCCTTGGCTAGGGTTACAATATCTGGCTCAACACCATAGTGCTCGATTCCAAACATCCTGCCAGTCCTTCCAAAGCCTGTCTGAACTTCGTCATCTATTAAGAGACCTCCGAGCTTGTCTAGGATCTCCTCCTTAAAGATCCTCAGATAGCTCTTTGGAAGAGGTATTATCCCTACCTCCCCTATGACGGGCTCCACTATAAGGGCCGACACCTGGCCCGTTGACGCCTCCCTAACTATGTTCTTAGCAATCTCGACATAGATCTTTCCACATTCCTCCTCATCCCCACCAAACGGGGATCTATAGCAGTAGGGGGCTGGAACAAATATAGCTCCCGGGAGAAGGGGGCCGAAGCCCTTCTTCCTAGACCCATGCCCGGTTATGCTCATAGTCCCAAGGGTTCTGCCATGGAATGATGGGGCTAGGGCTATGACCTCATATCTCTTCGTATATTTCCTAGCAAGCTTGAGAGCACACTCATTAGCCTCTGCACCGCTGTTTGAGAAGAAAACCTTCAAGAGCCTCTTGCTGGGCATAATGCCTGCCAGCCTCTTAGCAAGCTGGATAGCTACTGGCACATAGTAATAATAAGAGGATACATGGACAAACCTCCTAGCCTGCTCGAAAGCCGCCTCTATAACCTCCTCCCTACCATGGCCTATATTCATAACAGAGATCCCCGAGAAGGCATCTATATACTCCCTACCATCTATATCCCTAATAATATCCCCCCTGGCCTCCATAACAACTATTGGGTCGACATCATCAACAATATTCAGGATCATATATCTATGAGCATCCCTAATAATCGAATCCCTATCAACCTCCTCCAAGGGTTCTCACCAAGATAGTGGGGTATATACAGCAGATATCGTTTAAACAACTATGTTTAGACAATGTATATCGCCCTATGCTAGAGTCTCACCTCATCTGCAGAAGCTATCCTTGCTCTCTTCTCGGCATCTCTCATAGACTCTATATGCTTATCAACACCCTCGAATATATAGATCCTAGCCATCCAGCCAAGGCTATATGCCGTTGTGAATATCGAGTGAAGCATCACCCCAGCAAGGGCCACTAAACCCGTGAGGGGGGTGCTCCTATAAAGATACCTTCTGGATTTTATATGGAGGAACAATGCCAGAACAGTCATGCTGAGGATCGGTATTGCTAGGGGTATGGGTGATAGATATAGTATCGATAGAGCTACCATGATAGCGAGCAGGGCTAGGGGGGTGCTCCAACTGATAAGATCTGGTGGGGCCTTGAGACCAATATATAGAGAGCCCTCTACAAGCCCGAGAACCCTTGATCTCTGCCACCCAATAACACCAGAGAGTCTGTCAGGCATATCTATATAGACAATAGCATCCTCATCAATACAGTATCTAGGCCTAGGATATCCCCTCCTTATTAGCGAGAATGTGAATATATAGTCATCAGACCTCCTCGAGGGGGGGTAGATAGCGAGATCATAAACCCAGACCTTAGAGCCCATGTTATTGCCAGGAGCATGTTTAGATCCAACAAACCTTGGGAAGATGTTGTGGAACGAGTGATACCAGTAGAAGGCCTCCGACCAGATACTCTTCCTAATAACAACAGATCTTCCAGATGCTATGTCACAGCCACTCTCAAGAAGCCCCAAAATTCTCTCCACATACTGCTCTGAGTATATGTTCTCCGAATCCCCCCATATTATATACCTATAACCTCTCCTCCTTAGGATCTCTATGATCTCTATCCTCGCAGGCCCCGTGCCACCCTTAACACTCTGCTCAACCCAGTATATACATGGGATCCTCGAGGCCTCTTCTCTAGCAACGGATAGGGAGTCATCCTTGCTGCCACCATCAACAACATATATATCGAAACACCTGCAGGGCCCGCAGCTCTGCTTGGAAAGGCTCTCAAGGGTTCTTCTAAGACCCTCGGAGTTATCCTTGTTGAGGATCACTAGGGCTGCCATTGACCGCTCTATCGATATCCCGGAGCATTTTCTACTTAACGGCATATAAGGATTCCAGGCTTGGGGTCTTAATCTGCTTGTGATATAAGCTCACAATAATTGATCTTTGGTGCTACTAAAAGATAAGAGGATCTATCAGACGTTATATAGTATTATCTGTGTGTGCTTCACACCCCCAACCTCTATAACACTCTCCCTAATAGCCAGACCCCTCTCTATAGCTGCCTCAACTATCCTGTTCCCCACTAGGTTGGCCTGTGTTGATCTCTCAATAGCCTCGATAGCTCTCTCAAGATCCACAAGCTCGCCGCCATAGAATGGCTCGTCTATCCTCATCCTAATACCCCTCCTGCTATCAACAATAGTAACCCCCATGAGCTCTTCATCGCATATACTCACAATAACCTCCCCAGATACCTCGAAGATCTTGAGCCTAAATAGCCCGCCCATCTATATCGCCTCAACGGTTGATTCGGCTCCACATGCTAGGCACTTTATAATCCATATCTTGCCCCTCTTACTCATATCTGTATCTATAGATCCGCATGTTGGGCACCTAACATATGTTTGTATAAACCTCCTATATAGCTCCTGAAGGCTTCTCTTAGAGACCTTTCCATATATCTCCAAAGCCCCAGAAGGGGTTATAGCCCCTGAGAGGGCTGACCCCTTCAGGAAGTACCTCGCAAGTATCCTTAGGTTCCTATTGATCCTCTGTGATATCTGCTGGAGGTTCTTAATAACTGTCTTGTTACCAGCATACTCAACATCAACATCTGGCAGATCTATAGGCTTAGCCTCCCTAGACAACTGTAGCCTTGAGTATGCCCTATCAAGCAGAGTCTCATACCTCTCGAGGATCGACAACCGCTTCCCCAGAGATATATTGTGTAGAGAAATATATAGACAACCAAATGTTAAAAGAGCCCTGGTTAGCGGCTTCGCGCTGGTCATGTGGTTCATATGCTTTGCATGTAAAATTAGTTATGAGCTCGCATCTCACCTTGAGATCTTGTTCCAAATGCTAATAGATATTTTGAAAAGCAGGCAAGATCTTCGAGTGCGAAAGGCTTGGACTCGATATAGATTGCTAAAAGCATCCCCAAATATCTACATCAGAATGTTGGCTTCCCAGCTAGGGGTTATAACCTCCAGGGTTAGGGTTATCCCGCTAAAGAGAGGAATAAATAAGACAAAGACCCACAGCCAGATGAATCCCAAGGCTGAGAATAGAATACATCTTTAAAATCCAATCCCAAACCCCCTTCTATATAAGCCTCCATGTGTGAAATATCTCTTTGGAGGAGCCTCTGGCTCTTGTCAGAAGATAGGGAAATGCCTCTAACATATCATCTCGAGGAGTTGAGGGCAAGGGTTTTCAAGATACTGATAGCACTTGGGATCGCCATAGCAGTGTACATGGCTCCCATAAATATAGCTAACATGCTTGGAGGCGATGAGGGCATTATAAGCATTGTTGCGAGCATAATCAGAAATCCCTGGAATATATCATCGATAAGCATAGGAGGTGGAGGAGGATATGAGAGTCTCACAACGCTCTTCATAAGATATAGCAGAGACTTCATACTACCCCCAGATGCGAAGCTTATTGTAGGCTCTGTAGGCTCTGTCTTCACAGCAGTCCTTCAGCTGGCCCTCATACTTGCTGTGATCACCGTGCTCCCATATATACTTTACCAGGTTGTCGCATTCATATGGCCTGGGCTTTATGAGCATGAGAAGAGGATTGTTAAGAAGTACATCATGATATCATCCCTATATGTAGCTGGGGGCATGGTGGCTGGCTTCTTTGTAACAGCCTATACAGTAATAAGGGCAGGGCTATACTGGGGAGCCGCTGCAGAAGCGGAACCCTGGATAACCCTCCAGGGCTTCGTAGGAGATCTAATGACATCCATCATGGGCACGGTAGCTATATTCATAGTCCCAGTAGCCCTTCTAATGGGAACAGAGCTTGGCGTCATAGACCCCGACTCGGAGGTTTTTAGGAACAAGAAGCTTATATACGCCCTGGCATGGGTTGGAATAGCCCTCTTCTTCCCAGACCTGACAACCCTGATTCTGTTACTCCTATTTATAGCTGTTTACGAGCCTAGTTTTAGGTATATGAAGAGAATAAAGAGGAGAAGATCCTCACAGGCGTAGAAAGCCTAGCCTCCTGGGATAATAATCCGAGGAGTGGGTATTAGCCCATTATTTGAGCATTATTTGAGGCTCCACCTCCGGAGCAGGAGGTCTTCAGCGTAGGACTTGGGATAAATAGCAGAAACACCAATATCTAATTGGGTGCCCGCGATAGATAGCGCGTATCATCTCGCACAACCCCCAATAACCAGGATCCTTGTATCAGTGATCCTGGAGAGTGTTGGGGCTTTCATGCTTCTCGCAGGCTTCATATCGGTTTTCCTCTTCCTCTCGCTGGGTGTGGGGCTTCCTGGGGATATTATCCTAATGGTTCTCGGCTCTATAGTGTGCTTCATAGGCTCCGCCATATTGATGCCCACAGTAATAGGGCTCGGAACCGTGCTCTCCAACCATGCTAGGGGAAGCTCTCATGTTCTTAGAAACACCCTCTCAAGAATATCTCAGGATCCTGGGGATGTTCTGGAGGATCTAGTCTCTCTAGAGACTATGAGACCCTCTTTCATTACTAGTCTCAGATTCTCTATAGCCTCTATGGCCCTCGTGCTATTGCTTCTCTTCTCGCTATTGATATCCATTGCCCCGATTGCTAGACTTGCTCTCATAGTGCTAGGGGGTCTTGTAGCGCCTATTCTCATGATCGCCTCTGCCCACGCATTATCTGAAGAGCTTAGATCGTGGATCCATGGGCACTCATCAATAGAGATCCAGGTGCTGAGGAGAATGCCAGGGGATCTAAAGCTGTACGCAAAAACCCAGAGCATGCAGAGAGTTCAAGTATCCACAGAATTCCTAGCCTCGCTACTCACCCTAGGGCTATACACGATCTACACTGTCCTGGCAAGCATCTTAGAGCTTAGCAAGCACATTGAATGGCATAAAACATATGAGGAAAGACTAAGAGAGGCTCTTGAGAAGAAAGAATAGAAAGAAAACCACTAAGCCAGCCGCTGCCCTAGAGGTTTGTTCTTATTATGCTTGTTTAGATTTACCACTAGGGATTTGTTGAGGAGAGGGGCTCTAGCTCTGATCCTTCTATCACTATTAGTCATACCCATAGGTGTTCTTATCTATAGCAGCAGAACCCATATTGAGAGGAGAGAGAGCGCAGGCGGGTCAGAGCGGTACTGGCCAACAACTTGTTTGAGAATAAATGGAGTAGAGGCTCTGCTATATGTTGCTGACACGCCTGAGAAGCAGGCGGAGGGTTATATGTATAAGAACTCCACAGACTTCATGGGCTTAGGAGCTGTTGGGATGCTCTTTAAACTATCGATCCCATCCAACTATACTGTTATATTCACAATGAGGAACGTGGCCTTCCCACTATATCTGCTCCACATAGTGCCAGGAGAGCTGGGAGATATAGCTATGGATATCATATATATGGAGCCCTGGAAGGACTATGGTGTTGTTGTTAGAACAAACACTGATTACTTTATAGAGCTTAACACAACATTCTATAAGCACTTAGAGGAGATCTCTAGATCTAGGGGTGAGGCTCTAATAAGGGTTAGCGGGACATGCTAGGACATAGTCGTAGATCCTATGACAACAACAGTAAGCTCGCTCTTAAGAGCGGGGAGGAGGTTATTTGGTATGCTAGCATCTTCTTTGGCATTGGTGCTTTATACCCTGCTCTCCTAGCTATATTTCTAGAGGCATTTATATCGGCATTCATGGTTATCCTCTTTACCGAGCATGTATATAGCCCTATATATTCTCTCCACCTTATCTACTCATCTGTGTATTTTCTCGCATATTGAGCATTCAAGGGAGCTCTACTCCTCACCAACCTCATGCCATACTCCTCTAAGACCTCCCAAGCCGTCTCCTCAGCCTCCCATACCACCATATATTTCTATACACGCTACCATTCTGTGCCAGATACCTTGGACACCCTATATAGACCTATAAAACCTCCACAATACTCCTGTAAGAACCTTAATAGCAGCGCTATATAGATTCCCAAGTCTCCTACCCATCTTGCTCGCGGTTCTCAGATATCTAGTGTCAAGATCTCCACATATCCTCGATACATGGTTTTCTAAGCCTATCCCTAGCCGGTTGATATCATTGTGTTCTTGCTCCAATAGCCTCCAGGGCTCTTCTAACATCGTCGAGCCTAGGCATCCCGTTCTGGGCCCCTTTTCTCGTGATCTTTATAGATGCGCATATATTGCCCATCCTTATGGCGTCCAGTATGCTCTTTCTAGATGCTATTGCATAGGAGTAGCATGCTGTGAAGGAGTCTCCAGCACCTGTTGTGTCCACAACCCTCTCTGGCTTTATCGATGGCACTATAGTTAGTGATCCCCTTTCTCTATCATAGTATGCAGCCCCCTTCTCGCCAAGGGTTATTACTATGTTCTCAACACCGCTCTCGAGAAGCTCTCTAGCTGCCTCTGCCAACTCCTTCTCTCCTGGATTTGGCTTTGGTTCTTTCCCGATGATCCTGAAGATCTCTATCCTGTTTGGTATAATGGTATGTGTTCTTCTAAGAATATCCCTGGGGATCTTCTTAGCCGGTGAGGGGGTTAGAACAAGCCTGGCCCCGACTTCTTCGCATAGTTGGGAAACCCTTGCAACAGTCTCGATGGGTATCTCGAGCTGTGTTAGGACTATATCGGCATATCCTATAGATCTTATAGCTCTCTCAACCTCTTCAGGGGCTAGATGCCTATTAGCGCCGGGTGCAACGGCTATCATCGTGCTACCCTCCCTATTGACCAGTATAAATGCCGTTCCTGTGTGGGCTTCTCCAGATCTTGCTATGTGATCCACATATACACCGTTCCTCTTTAGATTCTCTGTAGCCATATCACCAAGGCTATCCATACCCACCTTGCCAATCATATAGACCCTAGAGCCGAGCCTTGCTAGCCCCACAGCCTGGTTAGCACCCTTACCCCCAAAGTGGATCTCGTAGACACCATCGCTCACAGTCTCATCAATGCCGGGGAATTTCTCTAGATAGATTGTGAAGTCAACGTTTATGCTCCCAATAACGATCGCTGTTGCCATGCTATCCCAGCTCTTAGTATATAGGCTCAAGAGGGTTATTAATACCAAAGCCATATGTCTACATATGTATCCAATTATAACCCTTGGTTATCATATATACCATGGTATATATATGGAGCCTAAGCTCCATGAGGAGAGAAGGGTTCAGGAGATTAGGGGATCCTATATATTATATCTTCCTAAGGACTGGTGCAGAGATCTTGGGATAAGCAGGGGTTCGAGACTTCTTATTAGGAGGAGCGGCTCCAAACTAATAGTAGAGCCCTCGGAGACTGAGAGATTCAGAGTATATGCTGACATAGATATAGAGAACATCGACGAGAGATCCCTCTTCCACATACTCGTAGCCCTCTACATAGCTGGAGCTGAGCAGATAAAGCTAACATCTAGAAAGCCTCTCTCTAGCGATGTTAGGAGGATGATAGTATCCTACCTCAGATACATCCCGGGCTTCGGGGTTTTCGATGAGGCTAGGAACTATGTGGTGCTTAGAGAGATTAGGAGGAGCTCAGATCTGGGGATTATTGCCAGGAGGATAGCAAATAACTCCAGGATACTATTCGAGAAGGTTATAAGCCTATATTCAGGATCAGAATCACAGGACGAGGATCTAGAGGAGCTCGATAACGAGATAGATGTAATTAGGAGGGAGGCTGAGAGGCTATTCAACACAATGCTTATAAACCTAAGTGTGGGTGAAGAAGCTGGAGGCCTGCAGAGGGCATATATCCTTGTCCAGATAGTAAGGCTTCTGGAGAGGATCTCAGACCATCTAGTAGCCCTAGTATCTATAGCAAGTAGCACTACACCCAATGATAGGGAGAAGATATATGGCGTGCTATCGAACATGTATGGATACTATAGGGATATAGATAGACTCATAGAGATCAATCCTGTAAATAGGGGTGGAGAGAAGCCAAAGAGCCTGGGAGAAGATGCTAGAGAGATAATAGCCAGACTGGTCTACCTGATAGATAGGAAAGAGAGCATACACTCCATGATATCGAGTGCGAGGATCGGTAGCGATATAGCCTCATACCATATAATGAGGATCTATGACTACATAACCGATATAGCAGAGTACGTGCTAGACAAGATAGCAATATCGACAATGATAACAACACCCCGCGCATAGAGCGTTCCCCAGCCTACAGAACAAAAATACTATGGGCTAGATCAGCCCTCGACACTGGTTAGCCAGATTCTCCCACACATCATGGGATCCCCTATCTCTGAGAGAAACCTTAGCCAATGTTTATCGAGCCAAAGGCGTCTGTATCAAGGACTAAGCCGTTTGATAGCTTGGCGAGACTAAGCATTATCGAGATTATTGAGACATATATCTCTCAAAACGATCCGTTCTCGAGAATCTGTATCTAGCTTCACACCATCGATGATCCGCGTTATGGTTAGGGGTAGAAGTGTGAGTAGCTAGTCTAAGAGCCTGCCCACATATTTGTCAGCCCACCCCTCTAAAACAACAGAACTCTTAGGAGCCTTTAACAGCTTCTTCATCTACGCTCAGGAGTTTAGTATACAGATAATATTTAAATTCGTTATCTAAACCTAAACAGCCTAGACGCCCAGGGAGAGCTCCCTATCCCTAGCTATTATAACATATAGGCCAAGGATTGTTATTGCTATAGATAGCAGTAGGGGTGTCTCTATAAGCTTTACCATCTGAATAGGGCCTAAGGATCTGAGATCGAACCAGGGGTAGCTAATAGTATCTCCCCTAGCGCATGTGGATCCGCTGCATATAACGCTAGCTGTAGACGCAGACCCCCTAGCCTCTGCAAGAACACCATTGCCATCATATGAAGCCCTGGCAGAGATCGTGAAGGGCACCCTCACGCCATATATAGAGACACTATAGCTCCCACTGATACTCCCCTCCTTGTTGCTCATCTGGGGGTTGAATAGGACTCCAGATGCTACAAGCCTGTTTATAAGGATCCTCGATGCATCATCAGCTATAGGGCTCATGGTGAAGTCCGATATATCCCTTATAGATAGTGTTGCTACAGACAAGCTATAGGGGGGATCTTTCTCGCTAGAGCTAATCCTAACGCTAACAACATAGGTTAGCTGTAGCCTATCTATAGATGAACCGCTAACATAGGAGTAGAAGCCCATAGCAATTATTGATATGAGAACACCTGCTAGCACCGCCTTCTGAGCACCTCCTATCCCCTCCTCACCAAGGATCCCCAGTATGTTCCATGATGGCGCTGAGAACTGCTTCAACCTAGCAATAACCCCACCCCCCAGAAGCCATGTGAGAGCCATGCCAGCTATGAAGCCCCCAGCATGTGCTAAGAAGGCTATACCGCCGAGCCTTAGATAGCCATATATAACCTGGATTGCAAACCAGAATAGCAGAAACGTGGATGCCCTGAACGTGCCGCAGATTGGTATGAATATGTAGAAGAAGCACATAGATAGAGGAGTTCTTGGGTAGAGGACGAGAAAAGCTCCCAGGATACCGCTTATAGCTCCAGAAGCACCCACAGCAGGGATCGATATTGAGGCGACACCCTGAAAACCCACAGAAGCTGTATGGAGGAGGGAGGCCCACACTCCTGATAATAGATAGAGAGCTAGATACCTACCAACACCCAGGACACCCTCAACACCTCTTCCGAATATGTAGAGGAAGTACATGTTGAAGAATATATGCAGGGGATCTGCGTGTAGAAACATGGAGGTGAAGATCCTCAGGATACCGTTCTCAGGAGCTGTATATAGATATGCCGGTATATACCCATAAGTCCATAAAGCATCGCTGTTTATCGAGAGGAGCATGTTTTTATAGCTTGTTAGGAGATATAGCACTGAGTTTATAGCTATAATAGCTATAGTAGCTATTGGGAAGCCTCCCCCCTCTAGAGAGACCCCCACAGGCACCCAGGATCTCCTGAAAACCCTAGCTCCCATCATTAAGACCCACATCCAGTGCAAGGCTATGATAGGTTATAAGGTTTCCCACTCTTTAGTATATCCTCGGGGATCTTATCCTTATACTTTAGAAGAAAATCCTTATCCTCCTTCTCATTCCTATACATATCCGGGAGCATCCTTGGGATCTCGTCTATTACAGGGTACCACCTGCCACACTTCCTGCATATTATAAGGGCTGTCACTATCTCTATGGATATGCAATCCTCACAGGGCGTCTCGACCTTCTCCCTAGATAGATCCTTCTTCAGATAGCTACACCATAGCTCGCACAGGGGCTTACCCCTCCCAAGCTCTCTCCTCTGATGCCTCTTCTCCTCAATAACCAGGAGCTCTAGGGGGAAGTTCCTGCACATAGGGCATGCAAGGAGATCCACCAGCCTGTATTTCATTTGGAAACACCCCTTATGATTGAGAGGAGCTCTCCCAAGATCCTCTCCCCCTCGCTCCTATCGATAGATTCAAGCATGATCCTCAGCACAGGCTCTGTGCCAGACGGTCTTACAAGGAACCAGCCACCCTTGAGAGCTACCCTCACACCATCTATGTCAACCACCTCCAGAGCCCCAGATGCCCTATACATCTCCTTAACAGCCTCTACAGCCTTGAGAGCCCTCTCCCTATCCATGGGTATCTTTGTCTTGATAACATGCACCCTAGGGAACTGTGAGAAGAGCTCGGAAGCCCTTTTTCCAGAGTATGCCATAGCCTCTAAGAACAGGGCTATCTTTGCACCCCCATCCCTTACTAGGTGGTGATCAGGGTATATGAAGCCACCGTTCTCCTCGAAGGCACAGATAGCCCCACCTTTTCTGGTCTCTGATGCTAGCCTCTTGATCCCCACCCCAGTGTATTTAACATCTATACCCCTGGATCTCAGGTGGTTTGAAACAAACTCCGAGGTGGATACCGCTGTGACAACCCTTCTATTGCCCTTATAACCCCTGTTCTCAGCTATATGGATAGCCAGTATCGAGGCGCTCCTATCTCCCCAGTGGATCTCGCCGTCATCCGATACAATTATAGCTCTATCCCCATCGCTATCATGCCCAACACCTAGATCTGCCCCGAGGGATCTAACAATTCTAGATAGATCAGCCAGGCTCTCTGGCGTGGGCTCATAAGGCCTTGCAGGGATCGGGGAGGGGTCAGCGTTTATAGCTATAACCCTAACACCAAGCCTCCTGAGGATCTCTGGCGTTGTGCTCGAAGTAACGCTGTTTGCCGAGTCAACAACAACAGAAAACCTCCTAGAGGCTATTCTATTCCTATTAACTAGAGAGACTATCTTGCTAACATATAGCTCTATGACACCATCTAGCCTCTCAACAGAGTGCTGAACCCTGGCATAGTCAATTCTAGAGAACCTGGTCTCCCTATATATTGCCTCAACCTCCTCCTCAACATTGTCATCAACCTCAACACCGTCTGGCCCCACAAACTTTATCCCAACATATTCGGGGGGGTTGTGGCTTGCTGTGAACATGACACCTCCATCGAAGATCCCCATCTCCTTAATAGCAGTTTGGAGGGCTGGTGTTGGGATCTTGCCGGCATCATATACCCTAACCCCTACGCTTATAAGCCCAGCGATTCCTGCATAGTATATAGCCCCAGTTCCCCCTCTATAGTCAGAGCCCACGAGAACTCTGGAGCCTGGTTTCAAATAAGTTCCTATAGCCATGCAGATCTTTGCAGCCTCTATGACATCCAGCTCCCTGTTAAAAACACCCCTAACACCATCTGTACCAAACATCCTTGGCATTTTCTACCCACTCAATAATCCCTTTGCCCTCTTATATAGGGGAGCACCGTGGGCAGGATATGGTTCGACGCCCTCACCTCAAAGCAGTTCCTGATAGCCGTGTCCCTTAAGGAGTATCTAGGCTCTAGGGGGTATGATGTGATAATAACCTCTAGAAGCTATGACGCTATAGAGGGTCTCAGGAAGAGCCTTGGTGTTGATGCACACATAATAGGATCCCATGGCTCGACACCTTATGAGAAGCTCAGATCCGAGATCCACAGAATGATCTCTCTCCTAGAGACGCTTTCAGGCTATCTGGATGAGGTAGTTGCTGGGATATGCTACCCAAACCCAGCCGAGGCCAGGATAGTCTATGGCTTGGGCAAGCCCCTCATAGTCCTCTCAGACACGCCGCACTCGGTCCATCCCCACAGGCTCTCATTACCCCTAGCCTCCTACTTTGTATACAGCTCATGCATAGATGATAGGGAGTGGAGCCCCTATCTATTGCCTCACGTGAGGGTTATAAGATACGATGGCGTAGACGAGCTAAGCTGGATCAAGCATCTCGAGAGGATCCATGATAAGAGGTATATAAAAGATCTGGGGCTCTCTGAGAAGGAATACATAGTGCTCAGACCAGAGGAGAGCAAGGCGTCATACTACACATGGAGCTCCAAAGAGGAGACATGGTTCGAGATAATAGAGAAGGCACTAGGGCTGGGCATAAAGATCGTTTATCTACCCAGATACCAGGATCAGAGGAGGATTGTTGAGAATAGATACAGGGGGCAGATAGAGAGGGGGCACCTGGTAATACCACCACCAAATAGGGCTATAGGGCCCGCGCTGGCGAAACACTCAATAGCAGTGATAACAGGGGGAGGCACTATGGCTAGAGAGGCAGCCCTCTACGGTGTTCCAGGGGTAAGCCTATTTCCACTAGAGCTCTCAGTAGATAGATGCCTAGCATCAAGAGGGCTACCAATATATAGGGCTGAGAGCCCCAGAGAGGCTATAGATATAGTGGCAAGAGCTCTTAGAGATCCTGGGGAGCATGCTGAGAAGGCATTAAATATAGTGAGAACCATGAAGGCGCCGCAAGAGGTTATAGTAGATATTCTGGATGAGATCTGATAAAAATCATCCCAAGAGATCCGCAGCATCTTGTTTGTTATTATTTCTCCAAGCCTATCCCAAATGGTGCTAATGTGAGCAGGCTAAGGGTTGAGATGCCCAAGAGAGGGCTCTGGGCTTCCTAGCAGATGCCAGGATCGATGCCTCTAGGAGGACTATGACATTGCATGCTTTCACTCTGAGCAGGCAATCCAGCTATACCTAAAGGCCATACTTCTCGAGCTATTCGCTGAAGACACCAAAATCCATAGGGTAAGGGCTCTGCAACCCCTGCTATCTGCGTTGTTAAAGAAGCACGGTTTTGAAGCAACTGCCAGGAGGCTTCCAGAGATCTAGATCCTGGGGCTAGGGTCTATGTGTTCGGCGGCGTTGCCGAGGATAGGGTAACTGTGTTGAGCGATATAGATGTACTAGTAATATTAAGCCGTACACTAGCCGGCGAGGAGATCAGCGACCCCAGGTCCAGGATCCTGGTGAGGGCTATGGATATCTATGGGATTCCATTCGATGCACCAGTGGAGCTCCACGTTGCTGATCTAGAGAGGGCCCAGAGGTATTTAAGGCATGTTAGGAGGCTTATCGAGATCTAGATAGCAAGAGGCATTCCTAATCTCCGGAGCTCCCTATATTATTTTCGGCATGTATCCCTCCACTATATATTCTGGCTTTTCTCTAAGTATTCTCATGGCCTTTGGGAGATTATTCATCAGATCCTCTGGTGTTACGCCATCCTCTCCCAGATCCTCTGCCGCAAGATCCCCGGCCAGTCCGTGGGCTAGAACACCCATTCTAGTAGCGCTGCTAGGGTCTCTGAGACCTATTCCATAGATTGCCGCTATTGTTCCTGTAAGCACATCCCCCGACCCCGCCTTAGCCATTCCAGGGTTTCCTGTCATGTTTATATACACATGCCCCTCTGGGGTGCATATTAGGCTGTGTGCTCCTTTGAGAACAATGTGTGATCCTAGCTCTATGCATGTTCTCCTAAGGATTCCTACAGGGTCCTCCTGGATCTCTCCTAGTGTTCTTCCTGTTAGCCTAGAAAACTCGCCTGCGTGGGGGGTTATTATAGTTGCATCCTTCCTACCCCTTAGGATCTCTTGGCTCTTTGATATGGCTGTTATCCCATCCCCATCTATTATTAAAGGCTTCTTTATATCCCTCACAAGGATCCTTATAAGCTCCTGTGTCTCACTATTTAGAGATGCTCCGGGGCCTATGGCTACTATATCTATATCGTATTCATCTATAATCCTCAATATGGCCTCGTAGTTCTGCATGGAAATACTCCCCTCAGGAGTCTCCTCTAGGGGTATGTAGACAACCTCGCTGGATCTCGATGCGAGGATCGGGACAACGGATCTTGGGGCTGCAAGCCTAGAATAGCCTCCCCCAGCCTTTAGAAAGGATGTTGCCACATAATATGGAGCCCCAAAATAGTAGCGCGAGCCAGCCACGGCTAGGAATTTTCCGAAAACCCCCTTATGGCCCCACCTAAGTCTCTCAGGAAGCTCTATTGGTGTGTTTAGCTCAGCACCAATACCATTGAGAAGCTCGGGTGGGTATGAGAGGCTTGATACATAGAGCTTTCCGCAGTAGTGGTATCCAGGGTATAGTATGTTTCCATACTTGGGTAGTCCTAGTGCTACTGTTATGTTAGATCTAACAGCAACTCCCCTAACAAGCCCATTGTTAGCATCGATGCCTGATGGTATGTCTACGCTAACAACATATCTACAGGATCTATTTATAGCCTCTATAGCACCCCTAACAATCCCCCTAACCTCCCCTCTGAGACCTACTCCTATTAGTCCCACAACACATATTTCGCTCCAGCATATGATCTCCTCGAGGGAGGCTAGATCAGCATCGTCCCTTATCACAGAAACCCCTATCCCCAGTCTAGAGGCTAGCTCTAGATTCCTCCTACAGAGATCAGAGACTCTAGACGGATCACCAACTAGGGCTATTCTAACGAGAGCACCTGATGAATAGAGCCTCCTACCAGCAACTATAGCATCGCCACCATTATTCCCAGTACCTGCTATAACAGCAACCCTCTTCCCAGCAACAGAGCCAGTCTCCCTGGTGATTGCGTGGTAGACAGAAGATCCAGCGTCCTCCATAAGAAGCAAATGATCCAGGCCATATTTCTGGGCAGCAAGCTCATCAATCCTCCTCATCTCCTCAACACTACATACAGGAATCCTATACGTGGTTGACACCGCCAGAGTTCTATCCCATATGGTGGCTAATAATCCCATATTATATTCTATTTTCTATTATTCTATGCCACTACCTCCCTAACTATCATAGAGTATAGAGCTTTCTCTATAGATCTAGATATGACCTCAGCGAGGGTCTCAGACCTCTTACCAAGATCCTTCTCGCCAAGGGTTTCTTCTAATCCCTTCCTCTCCTCCTCTGAGAAGCCTTCTAATGCTCTGCCAATCTCCTCTATTGCTTTAGAGATTCTCTCAACAGGCTCCCCGCGGTATATCATATCCTGGATCTCTATGGCGTTGGAGAGAACCCAGTATATGGTTTCATAAAGCCTAGGCGGTGACTCGGGACATCCCCCAGCCCCTTGGATATGCTCTTCAGCTCTTTTCCTAAGGCTACCCTCGAGTATCGAGACTATGTTCTCAACAACATCCCTCTCCCCTGCTAGCCTATTCTCACCGTGCTGAAATACGTGCTCTATAATAGCATCTCTAGGTTTTGTCGAGAGCTCTGAGATCCTCTCTAGAGCCTCAGATCTGATCTTGAAGATCTCTCTGAAGCCCCCTAGAAGCCTGGATATGCATGGCGAAACCCTTCTATAGATATACCCCCTAGCCTCCTCCAAAAGTCTCTTGGCTCCCTCATCACTGATAATGATCTCTACATCACTGTGCTGAATCCTCCCAGTCCTGGAGTACTCGCCAGCCTTTAGAGGGTCTATAGCTATCTCGTAGACTCTGACCATCTTCTTAGATATAAACCCCCTTCTACATAGAATCTCGGCTCTGAACACCTCGTTATCGAGTCTCGCTATGCACTCCGAGTATCTCTTCCCAGCTATTGATGCCCTCACACCTATTAGATCCACATATGTCATGGTAACACCTCCTCAGTCTCCCCCTCTATAGCCGGGTTCATAGTGATAAGGGCTCTATGCCCCTGGATAACATGCTCTGGAATGCCTATCTCTGGGTATCCTAGGAGGGCTATTATATCATATAGCTCGAGCCTTGTCTCATACTCTATATATAGCATATTATGGCTCATCATCTCTATAAAACCCCCTATGTATTTAAAATAGGATGATGATAGCTCTTCTAGATATGCCTTCGGCGTTTTTGCTATAACATATAAAGCCCTGGATCTATATATATACCCTAGATCCCTAAAGCTCCAAAGAATACTCTTCTCAAGAGCCCTGAATGTGTTATAGATACTCCCATAGACCTTGAGGCTCGCGCCTATAATTTCACCAACTATGTACTCCCTAACACCAACCCTCTTGCTAGCTCTTATAAAGCCCATTATCTGCTCTATGTTCCTCACAACCTCTTCTGAGATCCTAGCCTCTAGAGCCCTGTGCCTCAAGATCCTGCCCTCAGTGAACCCATAAACTCCCTGAGATCTGGTTCTATCTATAAGAACCAGAGGAATCCCCCTCCTCCTCGCAATCTCATAGGAGGCATAGCATGCACTCTTATCGAATACGCTAGCCTCTCTCCCAGGTATTATTAGAAAAGCTATCGAGCTATTCCCATCTATGTGTCTGCTGGAGAGTACTGCTGGTGCTAAGGGGCTGGATCCGTCGAGTATGAGCACCTTATATTTAGTCTTATCGATCAAGAGGATCCTCATTCTTCTATCTATAGCCTCTCTATAGCTCTTCAGATACTCGATCCATATGCCGCCCTCTATCCTGGGGAGTGATGATCTATGCGGTTCTAGAGAAGAGGAATCGGATCCCTCGAATCTGTGTTTAAAACAAACCACCGGATCTATGTTCTCAATATCGCCAACAACTATTACAGAGCAGGGCTCTAGATTTATAGAAGGCCTAGGTAACCTGGAGATCTTCTCTATAAGATCTACACCTCCGCTCACAGGATCACCCCTGTATTCTCTCTACGACACCCATGTGCTCTATATACTGGACACCCCTGTTAGTCTCTGAATATATCTTGGCATAGATCGCAGACGCTTGTGGTGAGAAGGGGAGCTCCGTGATATAGACACTCCCCCTAATGCTTAGCTGCTCGTCCAGAAAGCTTCTGGCTATTGGGTATGCTATTAGCAGTAATATTTTCTCCTCGTCCTGTCTCATAGCTATTCTGTGGGTTTTCACTATGGTGGATAGGGATCTCAGGATCTCTATAGCCGACAAGATGCTCCCATTGAAATCCCTTACCATTGATGAGATCCTCTCAACATCCCCAAGCTCTTGGAATACACTGAATCTTAGAACCCTTAGGGCTTCCGGAGATAGATCCTTGGCCAGATCCTCTATATACTCTATATCAGATCTGATACCTCCAGCAATATCACTCGCCAGGGAGGCTATCTCGGATAATATAGGCTGGATCTCTGGTGCCGAGGCGACACCCCTCGAAAGGATCCCCGAAAGATCTTCGGATATCTTTGAAGCCCTTGATGCCAGGGTTGAATCTAGATTACCCGAGATCTCCCCGAGATATCTTCTAACCTCTTCAATACCCTGCCTCACCGTATCCCAGTATATCTCTCCCAACCTGATCCAGAGATCTATTGTGAGGCTCAGAGCCTCACCCCTGCTCCCTAGATCGTAGAGAGACAGAGGACTTGTCGCAGGCTTAGCAATAACATCGCCGGGTAGTAGTGCTGAGAGGCTATCTATAGCCCTTATATATAGGCTATATATCTTCTCAAGAGATGCTCTAAGATTGAATACATAGCTATTATAGACACCAACGATCTTCTCTATCTTTTCTGATATAGAAACCTCGTCAGGATCTGGAAAGACCCTCCCAATTCCTATGCTCTCAAGCTGGTTATTACCCCTCTGGGCTATCGCTGCTAGCATGGATAGGCTATTTAGGATCTTATTCTTAACAGATCCCTGGATCTTCTGCACCCTGTCTAGATAGTCATCTATCCTCTCCTCAATACTCCTGAGAATGCTCAGACCAACAACCCCAACTCTGCTCCTAGCCTCACTTATATAGATCATCGCGTCTGCTATATAGGCCTCCTCCTCTTTGAACTCCAACCCTGTTGAAGCCCTCGCAGACCCTAGTTCTCCTGAGACTGATTTAATAATGCCCTCAAGCATAGCTATCTTCTCCATGATCCTGGATCTTGTTCTCTCAATATCCTCAGCCCTTATAACCAGGTATTCCTTAGCAGATAGGGCTCCCCCTATAATGCCTGAGATCATGATCATGGCGAAAACATCAAGAGGTCTTCTCAGGAGGCTTGAGTCGAGCCTGAGTGGTGGTGAGAGTGATGCTAGGAGTATGTAGAATACCGAGGATCCGAGGATCATTACTATGGTGGGCTCTATAATAGATAACAGCTCCGTCTTCTCCTCAAGAGTAGGAAGCCTCCTGAGGATCGATGGTATATATGCAGAAACAAGAGACGATATAGCTATTATAACACCTAAAGCTATCACAGCTGTTGTGAGCTTAGAGACAACTATAGATGCAAGCTCTCCCCCACCAATTATCCCAGTAAATACGGGGGTGAGGATCCCGGCACCCTGCTGGGGAGGCTGGGAAACCCCTATTACGTGCTGCGCCGCCTTTAAATAGCTGAGATACTTATCAACTAGGAGCACGAAAAGGGATGCGGGATCAATAGCTGGGAGGGGGCCTATCTCCCTAATAATGCCAGCGACTCCTATCATATGCGTGAATACATTTGGCCTATATTCTGCTGCAAAGCCCTTAAGATACTCCCAGGTTATCTGACCAGGCTGCCCAGCTTTTGAGATCGATAAGCTGTTCTCAGCCACTAGGAATGGTGTTAGCATGCCTATGAGGGAGAATACAAGGGGTATTACCATGTTATTCCTCCTAAGAAGTATTGGGAGGATCATTATCGGTATAGCTATATAGTAAAAGGGGGTGAGCGTCAATGCTAGAGCAAAAACCGAGACTTAGAAGGCCAGAGAGTTTCTCCTATCTGCTGAAAGGCTAACAACAATCAGCATAAGTATAACGGATAGCAGAAGGGAGAAGGCGAAGTACCTCGGCATAAGCCTGGGATCTATGAAGACTAGCAGGCCTATGTTAAACATATGCCAAAGAATCGAGAGTAGAGCGATAAGCCAGAGGATCGATGCTGAGATAATCTCCTTACCAAAATAGGAGAGAACACCCAAACCTATAGATATCAGAAGAGCTAGGGCAAAAGAAGTACTCTTCCCAGAGGGAGTGTCGCTTGGTAGAAAGGGAATAGAGATCATGAATATAAGGGAGGAGAGGGTAATAATAAGAGATACAGAGATCCTGTCCGCTAAAACCCTAGCAGAGGTTCTATTAGAACCTCCACTCAAAGCTAACCCTGAATAGTTAGTCAAAACCTCTTTTAAACCTTATTACTATATTATAAGGTATAATATAGCGATAAGGTTCTATCATGTGAGAAAGTTCTGAGCTATAGAGAATATTATCCACAGATCATGTTACCAGCAATCCACCCGGGAGGGGTTGGTTAGGGTCTCTGCCCTCGGGTTCATCACAGGACAGCTTGGGGCTGGCTACATAGCTCATCCGCCCCAAGCCCACGAGAAACACCGTAGTATGAGATTGCTTATAAATCTTTCTGAGTGTATCCCCTTATGGGGCACTTGGTATGAGTTATGTTACTATTACTGCTGGTTTTAATGCGTCTGGAAAAGATGCTAAGCTTCATATAAATTACCTCAAAAGTTCTCAATTTAACCTAAAAGACCTTAACAAAAGTTCTGCCCCTATAGATCTAGATCTCGTTCCTGCCACTGTTGCCAGCACCCAACTCCGTATATACATAATATTTATTAATTTTAACTTTATATAGCTATAGAGCTCCCATCTAAAGGGCTAAGCCTTGGGTAAATAACGGTGGGAGTGTATGGATCCTACATCGAAACCTCTGGGTTTAAGAATAGATGGGCTTCCATTCAGTGGTTTTCATATAAGGCTTATAGTATTCTGCTGGGCTTCGCTATTAGTGGGTTCTATGAATAATCCTGGGATTGTGAATCCTATTTTACAGGCTCTCATTGAAGAGTATGATCTACGCGGATCGATGGACTTTATTAGGGGTATTGCTATTCTCAGCGGATCCCCACTATATGGTCTCGTGATCGGGGCCCCACTCTTCGGCTATCTAGCAGATAGGATAGGGAGATGGCTCTCTATCCAGGTAGCTCTGCTAGTGTCTGCAATAACAACAGGCTTGTCCACGCTATCTCCAGACTGGGTTACCTTCGCAGTATTTCGATCCCTAGCAGGCTTGGGCTTGGGAGGGCTAGTGCCGGCTGGCATTGCGTACCTGAGCGAGTTCACACCACCCACTATTAGAGGGCGTGTTGTCTCATGGTACGGAGCGATGTACCCCATAGGCTACTTGCTTGGGGGTTTACTTGGATCACTCCTACTGCCCTATGGCTGGAGGGGTGTTCTAATTGTTATTGCCTTGCTAACTATGCTAATAATGATCCTAGGCATTGGTCTCCCCGAGTCTGTTAGATATCTCCTTAGAAGGGGGAATATAGATAGAGCCACTGAAATTGTTGAAAAGCTTGAGCGAGAGATTCTGGGAGCTATTAGGATCTCTAGGGAGGGGGATGGTGACGGACCAGCTATAATAAGATCTACGGGGGATATGGCAAGATCTCTAGCTATTATATCCTCACATGGGCAATGCTGGGCTACTCCACATATGGAATCACTTTACAGAGCATACCCATAATAATTCGCAAGGATGTATATCCCCATATTCATATAGGTGGCCTCTACATGGGTGCATTCATAGCATCTGTGTCCTTGGGATATATCATAGCGGGCTTCTCCAACGACTATACAGGCAGGAGATCTACACTTATATACATGCTCCTCCTAACATGCCTCAGCTCCCCCCTATTATTCCTAGGAATAGGCCCTCTATCTCCTCTGCTACCTCTAATAATCCATGGAGTGGCTATGGGAGGCATCTGGGGATCGCTTTATACATACTGCTCAGAGCTGTTGCCAACAAGCACTAGAGCAACAGTTATTGGTTTAGCAAGCATCTTGCCATATCTACCCATGCTATTTGGCGCCATATCTATTGGTTATGTCAGCTCAACCATAGGTATGCTGGGTGTATTAATGCTCAACATAGCCCTGGTCGCCAGCTCGGCTCTTATTGTGTTAAGTATGGGTATAGAGACCCGAGGAAAAACTTTGGAGTAGATACGCAGTGATATACAGTATCTAAGTCCGGTATTTTATAGTGATCTCTGCTTTCTTCTAACCTTATAGATCGTTATAGCCATAGCTACTATAGCTATAGCTAGGCTAATATATATAACCACCTCAAGGTCTACAAACCGCCTCTCCCGGTTTTTAGGTTCCATATCTTGCTCTGCGTAATATGTTATACCTGTTACTTCTAGGTTGATGTATCTCTTGCCTTGATAAAAGCTTAGGGGTACTGCAACAATCTCCTTCCCTAGAGCTCCTCTGTCTATTTTTATCTCGCCACATCTTATCCCCTCCCCTATAGGGTTTACTATGTATATATTGTTACCCATCAACAGAGTTATTTCTGGTGATAGAACTCCATTGCCGATCAGTATCTGGGTTAGTGTGTTATTGCTGACTATCCAAAAACAGATTCTTAACATATTGTCAGAGGATCTTGTGATCTTTGCGTCACTTATCATCCACATATAGATAGCTGGTATTATATCTAGATCACCAGCAGTACCCCAATATGTTCTCTCATATCTATATGCCTTTAACAGGATACCCACTATATCTTTACCCCTAATCTCAACTCGATCAACATAGTAGGGGCCATTCCCTATAAGAGCTGTTGAGGTATTCCCAACCCACATGATCAGCTTCTCCACCCTAGCCCTGCCTAAGTAGCCTATCTCCATATCTCTAGCTATTGATCTAGCGATTCCAGCTATTAGATCAGCATCCCTTATAAGATCAGGTAGATAGCCCCTCATATCCAGGAATCTCTCTATAGATAAGCTAAGCTCCCAAGGCATTGGAGGGAAGAATATATAGTATTGCATGTTATAGCAGTTTAGCTCAGCACTCGATGATAGCCTGTAGTAAATAGGGGTAACTACATATTCCCTAATAGTCTCATTACCAGCACTCTCTGTCTTCACCACAACCCTTGTCCCGCTCAACATAGCCTCGGCAAGGCTGGATATGCTGACCAGTTCATGGGAAACACCAGGATCTTTCCCTGCTATCTTCCTCGCCAGAGATCTCCAAGAGTCTAGGTCACGCTGAACAGGCATAGATCCATCGTGGTAGGGGTATAGCTTAGCCGAGGCATTTATCTGGGAAACCCTCTTCACATTATATAGGCCCGCGAATGTGCACTGCTTATAAGGCCCTAGAAGATCGCTAAATACCCTCTCTCCAGAATCTATTGGTATAACATGATCATATACAGGCATCCTTGTATAAGGCTCCTGAAATACTGGGAGATCATATATGGATAAACGCAGAATTCTATTAACAGTACCCTCCTCTAGAAGAGGGTTGACTGTATAGTTGATCCTGCTGACCCCTATTACGAGGCTTCCGCCCCACACCGGGTAGTCCTTAAGCCTAGCAGTTCTGAAGAAGGCATAGCTTAGAAGCCCGAACTGTGGATCTATAACTGCGTTCTCAATCATCTCCCTGCTATAAATATGATAGCCAGGTATGCTTATTACCCCCACCACAATTGATCTCTCCATCGTAAGGGCTGCGCATCTATATAGATCGCCTATATTGAAGGGGCCACCATCTCCTAGCCTTCTCCAGCAGCTGCTCACAACTCTATAGTCCTCGCTGCCAACCACAGCTCTGGGCATTATATCCTCTCTATATATAGCCAGAATTCTTCCTATGAGATCCCCATGCATATCAACCTTTACACTAACAAGCAGGACATGCCAAGGCCTGTTCTCCAAGTCCGCCAGATCTCTAATGCCTGTGACAAAAGCACTTACCCCAAAACGATTGAGCTGGGCTGTGATAGATCTGGCAATTTTCTCGATATAGCTATTCTGGGTGCTATAGTAAACAACATCTATGGCGAGTCCTTTTAGCTCGTTAGGGTCTCTGCCCACATTATCAAGACCCCTCCTCTCAAAACCCTCCAGGATTGTGTTTAGAGGATTTATCTGTGGGGTTGGCACTATAAAGGATCTTGCCTCGCCTTCAAATACAGCCTTCGATATCTCTGTGCGGTTTATTGCTAGCGAGATAGCGTGCCTCGCACTCCTATTAAGAGAGGGGCTGAGGATCATGTATATATCCTCAAGATCCACCCTAGCGAAGCCAAGCATGGGGTATCTAGATCTGATGTATTTATACTCATCATAGCTGATAGCCTCTAGATATGCATGGATACTTCCATTATATATAGCCTGGGCCGCTTCATTAGGATTTTCAATAGGTTTAATAGCTATATAGTCCAGATAGTAGCTTGGAGGTATATACTCATGCCCAGCTTGAAGGGTCATCGGAGGCGTTATCTGAACAAAGATAAGTATGATCATGGGAATTAATACTCTTATCCCCAGTGATCTCATTAGAAGCCCCTTATAACCTCCAGAACCCTTTCGTTCTTCAGAGCCTCTGAAGGATCCCCTCTATATATTATCTCTCCTCTCTCTATAACATATAGCTCCTCACAGATTTTAGAGGTTAGGATAAAGTTCGACTCAGCTATTAGCACCCCTATGTTTAGCTCCATGATCATCTTAATAGCACTTCTAAACCTCTCAACAACTATAGGCGCTAGACCCTCAAAGGCCTCATCGATCAGAATATATCTAGGCTCTAGAGCCATTGCCCTGGCTATTGCCAGCATTTTCTTCTCGCCACCACTTAGGTAATAGCCCCTCCTATCTAGGAGGTTCTTAATCTCGGGGAATACCTGGTAGATCTTCTCATAGATATCGCCTCTCCGATTCGTTTTCCTAGCAACCTCAATCGCGAGATCTATATTCTCCCTAGCCGTGAACCATGGAAATATCTTCATATCCTCGGGAACAAACCCTATACCCATCCTAGCCCTTATATGGGGAGGTGTATCCGTTATCCTATGCCCATCTAGATAGATATCACCTGCTCCTGGTTTATAGTATCCCATCATGGTCTTGAGGGTTGTTGTCTTGCCTGCCCCATTTCTGCCGACAAGCCCTACAAGCCTGCCTCTATCGATATTTATTGTCACATCTCTAAGGATCTCTATACCAGAAAGGCTCACACTTATTCTCTCAGCCCTAAGCATAGATCCCACCTATTAGGAGGCTCTTTATATCATCCCTAAACCTGATCTCATCAGGCTTTCCATCGGCTATAACCCTGCCTTGGTGCATCACTATTATGCGCTGGCTGTATTTGAAAACTATATCCATATCATGCTCTATGATCATGCTCGTGATCCCTGCTCTCTGAAGGATCTCGACTATTTTCTCCATAATTAGGTGCTTATCCCTGGTGGACACACCACTAGTCGGCTCATCCAGCATAATGAGCCTTGGCTTTAGGGCGAATGTTAGGGCGATGTCTAGAAGCTTTCTATCACCCTGTGACAGGTCTGTTGGGTATCTATCCGCCTTATCAGATAGGCCGAAGATCCTCAGTGTCTCCTCAGCCTCATCCATAGCCTCCCTATCCTTATACGCAATGCTAATAAACCTGGAGATAGCCCTCCTCCTAGATAGTATGGGGATCAGGATGTTCTCAAACACTGTTAGGTTATTGAATAGATTAACTAGCTGGAAGCTCCTTACAATGCCTACATTGATCCTATCGATTGGGTTGAGGGCCGTGATATCCCTCCCATAGTATATTATAGAACCCCTCGTCGGCCTAAGATAGCCACTTATTAGATTAATCAAGGTAGTCTTACCAGCACCATTTGGGCCTATTATTGATATCCGATCCCCCTCGAATATTTTGAGAGACACCCTATCCACAGCCCTCACTCCTCCAAAGTGTTTCGACAGATCCCTTATTGATAGTATCTCCTTTTCTCCCGCCATGGTACTTACCCGCTTTTATTATTTATTCTTCTAGATATAATATATTGTCTATATCTAGCAAGGGTCTTCTCAATAGCCCCTATTATGCCTTCACGCATTAGCAGCATGATCGCTATTATTAGGGAGCCTAGGATTAGCTGCCAGTAGATCGTTAGGCCGATTGCGAAGCTTTCAAGGAAGCTGTATATTATAGACCCAACTATAGGGCCTATAAAATATTTAAAGCCTCCAAGTATTGTCATGAAAACTATCTTCCCAGAGAATGTCCAGTATGCTAGATCTGGGGTTACAAGCCTGTTGAGAGGAGCATAGAGAGCCCCAGCTATGCCGGCATATATAGCTGAGATCATGAATGAGTATAGCCTGAGCCTATATATAGATAGCCCTACAAAGCTTGATCTCACCTCATTATCCCTCACAGCCCTCAAAGCATAACCAAGAGGCGAGTTTGTTATTCTCCACATAATATAGGCTAGAATAGCGAACCATGCTAAAGAATAGTAGTGGTAAAAAGCCTGAAAAGCATCATAGCTCATATAAGTTGTAGGCATGCCCACAATATCAGGCCTAGGGATCTTGATCCCATCTGTTCCTCCAGTAACCCAGTAGAACTTGAGATAGAGACTCCAGAGAACCTGGGCTATGGCTAGCGTCAATATGGAGAAGAATATCCTCGTATATCTAACAACAACCAGCCCCACAACAAGAGAGAAGACAAGCGAGGCGAGAACCCCGCCGGCTATATATATCTCCAGCCCTCTTACCCCAATGTATTTATACATCAAGCCAGACACGTAGGCTCCCAAGCCAAAGAAGGCTGCGTGCCCAAAGCTCAGAAGCCCTGTGTATCCCAGCAACAGGTTGAATCCAAGGGCTGCTATCGCAAGAATAACTCCATATGTGAGCACAACCTCCCAGCCTGGTCTTAATATTGAGAGAACAGGGTATAGTATTGCAAGCAGTGCTATGATTACATATAGAGATCTGGGATCATTGCCTATTCTCCTTATAATCACCAACCCCTCCCACCCCCTATGCCTTCTGGCTTGAGCAGCAGTATGGCAATAGCTATTATATATAGAAGAGCCAGCTCTAATTCGGGAAAGAATGCCAGAGATATGGTTCTAATCAAGCCCGTTATTATAGCTCCTATTAGTGATCCATAGAAGCTCCCAAGCCCACCTATGATCATCACAACAAAAGCCACCACAAGTATCTCTATAGAAAATCCAAGCTGGATAGCAGCGGCTGGAAGATATAGTGCCCCTCCTAGCCCTGCTAGTACTGATGCAACAGCTATAGAGGTTATCAGAGCCCTTCTAAGATCTATTCCTAGGGCGGATGACATCTCGGGATCCATCGATACTGCTCTAAGAATCATCCCAAGCCTTGTTCTATATATTATAAACCACATTACCACAGCTATGATCATAGTGAATATAATGACATATATATTATACACCGGATAAATATAGGATCCTATACTTATCTGCCCAAGCGAGAAGAAAGCCTCCCTAGATGTTAAGGGAACCCTGCCCCAGAATAGCTGGAATATATCCTCAAAAACCAGGAGAAGTCCGAATGTTAGTATGAGCTGAAGCTCCTCCCCCTTATTATATGAGCTAATAAGAAGGGGGGAGGTGATCATAGCTGCGATCAGGACGCCTATGCATGCAAATATGGCTGGGATCGTTAGAAGGGCTAGGGGCATTGCTCCAAAGATCTTGACCACATATAACCCAGTAGTCCATGCAGCAATATACGCTCCTAAGCTGAAGAGAGCTGTGTGCGATAGATTAACAAGCCTCATAATACCATATATCATATTAAGACCAGATGCTATAAGGAATAAGATGGAGGAATAAAAAAGAGTGCTCAGAAGCTGTACAGCTATGTTCTCCAAAACCACCATAATCACCAGCTATCATAGCTGTTATCATCCTTGCTCAGCTATGCTGGCATGCCTGGTAGAACTCCTTCCTTCCAAGTCTGCTTTATCCAGTTATAAGCCAGAGTGGGCTCTGAAGGTCCATCCCAGCCCTCTGGAACTGTTATCTGGCTAATAGGTATGAAGAGAGGCTTATCAACTATAGTAAAACCATATTTAGGTTCAGGTCTGCTTATGCCGATCACAGCGTCTTTATAACCCTGGTGCTTATTGGGAGGTCTGGCCCTCATATGTATAGGCCCGGCTGGTCCGTATACCGAAAGTCCTTCTAGCTGTGTAATGATCTCATCAACCTCAGGCCACCCGCCTCCTCTCATCTTATAAGCCTTCTCAACAGCTATCTTATATAGATATACAGCCACATAAGCACCCTCCGCCTCGCAGTTGGGATACTCATTCCACCTCTTATAATAGTTCTCAACAAAACTCTTGTTGATCACGTATCTTTCGAAGTCTGGGTAGAGGAAGTAATAGTTGGCATGAACCCCAACAACATGGCCTTGTGGGAAATCAGGACCTAGAGCCTGGGGCTTAACACCAGCAAAGAGTGTTGCCGCAACCTTTACTTTGTTGAAAAGCCCATATCCGAGGGCTTGTTTATAGAAGTTAAGAGCATCGCCTCCCCATAGTGATGTTAGCAGTATATCTGCACCGCTAGCGAGTATTTGTGATATATAGGTTCCGAAATCAGTGACTCTAAAGAGACCTGGCCATGCCTCATATACAACCTCAACCCTATCCTTCCCCAGAACCTTTTCGAGGACTATCTGCATGTGATCATGTGCATTCCTTCCATAAGCATAGTCTGGATGTATGTGCGCCACCCTCACTTTGTCCTTCTTCATAAGATCATAGAACCTTATAGCACCTATAGCGGCAGCAATCCCATCAGCAGACTGTATATTAGTTACCCTAAAAACAAACCTCGGATTCTTAACAACCTGCTCGAATAGAAAATCGGTGCATCCATCTGCAAATAGCGTTATAACCCCTAGCTCCTCAGCAACAGGTGCTATGGCTGGAGTATTTCCAGAGCTTGTGATCCCCACATAGAAGTCTATCCTATCCTCCCTCACAAGTCTCTGGTATTCTCTCACAGACTCGTCGGAGCTACCCTCATCCCTTGCAACCCACTCAATCTTTCTACCAAGAATACCTCCTGCAGCGTTTATCTCCTCCGCAGCTAGAACAGCTCCTCTATATATAGGCTCGCCAAGAACAGCTCCCCCTCCCCTGAAGAATGTCTGAATACCGAGCTTGAGGGGAGTGCTGGGAACAGCCTTTTGTGTGGGTGACGGCTCTGGAGATGGCTCGCCAGTTATTTGTCTTCTAAGAAGCTCTGGGGCTGCAACATATAGTGACCCGGCTCCTATTGCGGCTCCAGCAACTAGCCCTCCGAGAAACCACTTTAGGAAACCCCTTCTGCTAGATGTTCCAGCCCCCATAGTATCCCTTGGTGTATAGTGTTTTATAAGGATATATAAGCTTAATTTACTATGGTTATGTAAATGCTTATTTATATATTTTGTTAGTATTAAGTATATGGGCTCATATATGCCATTATTGCGTCACATCATTATAAAAACCCTGATGAAGAGGTGGAGGAGATTTATGGTAGTATATGTGCTTATAATAACTATATCGATAATGATACCAATTCTAACCACCTCATGGTTCTACCAGACTGGGATCCATGGAGTCTCCCTAATACTGGGCGAGGCATGGTATTTGAGAATGTCTGTGGGAGAGCCAACAATAATAACCACAACAATAGAGAAAATAATACCCTTCTGGAGATACCCCATATTTGCTGTAAAGTTTGAAAACCCCTTCGCACCCAAAGCTTATTATACGTATGAGAATCTTATAACAACCTCGATACTCGCAATAGTATCTGCCACACTTGTATGCCTATACTCGGAGCTGATCAGCATCAGAGGCCACAGCATAAAAACCACATCCAGCAACAAGATAGCTAGAAGCATACCTGGTTATGGGATAAGGCTAGCCGGAGTCTCTATGCCGGCAGTAATACAGGGTGGTGCTGTAGCATATGCTGGTGTCATAGGTTGCTCCACATGCTATGGTTCTCTCTTAGTACAGATCACAATAGCAGGATTCTCGGTAACAATAACATCTACTCTCGCAGCATATGCAGGCCAGATAGGTCTTTTGATAAGCAATATCTTGGGGATTATACTCATATATAGCATATCAAGAAGATTGAAGAGATTGGGAGAATATAATATGAGAGTAAGGATATAGCTGGAAATTATAAAATAAATTATAAATAGTCTTTTCCACTTAATTAACAGTAAAGAGGGGTTTTGATTGAATAGCATGATCACAACCCCAGACTCGGATCGGCCATGGTTCAACCAAGATCTTGAGTGCATGAGACAAGAGGAAAGAGAGAAGATGGTTTTGAAAAAACTAAGATCCCTTCTGAAATATGTGTATAATAATTCTATCTATTACCATGAGGTTTTAAAGGATATAGATCTCGATTCTATAGATAGTCTTGAGGATTATTCAAGGAAGATACCTCTCACCACAAAAGCTATTATTAGGGAGGAGCAGTCGCTATACCCGCCATATGGGAGGCTAATAGCCAGCTCTATAGAGGATGTAGCGATGGTTTTAGCAAGCTCCGGAACTACTGGCAAGCCTACATATATACCCTTCTCAAGAGAGGATCTAGATTCTATAGCTGATGCCCATGCAAGAATTATGTGGAGCTTTGGAGTTAGGCCTAGAATGAGGATCATGATCGCTGCGCTCTTCTCGCTATATGCTGGCAGCTGGGGAGTCTACCTCGGGGCTAGGCTCCTTGGTCTAGGCATACTGCCTATAGGAGCTGGTGTTGCTGGCATGACTAGACAGGCTATCAGGGTGGCCCTTGATTGGAGGCCAGAGATCCTCTATGGAACGCCCTCTTATATTATGCACTTCATCGAGACAGCTAGAGAGGCTAGTGTTGATATGAGAGGAAACTTTGGCTTCAAGATCGTCTTTGGCTCTGGAGAGCCCGGCCTCTCACTACCAAGCGTGAAGAAGAAGATAAAGGATGCTTTGGGAGATCATGTGAGGGTCATAGACACAGGCTCTATGGTCGAGGCCATGCCCTGGATGACCAATGCCGAGTGTGTGTTTGAAAACGGTATGCATCTATGGCAGGATATTGTTTATACAGAGCTGGTAGATCCTGGCAACGGTGATCTAAAATCATATGGCGAGGAGGGGGTTCTAACATACACCCCTCTGGTTAGGAGACTCTACCCAGTTATCAGGTACTACTCCGGGGATATCAGCATGTGGATTGATGATCCATGTCCGTGTGGTAGAACATACCCCAGACTACCCAAGGGGATATATGGGAGAGTCGATGACATGTTTATAGCTAAGGGGGTCAAGCTATGGCCCAGCACAATACAAGATATACTTCTAAAGAGCAAATACTTTGGCGGAGAGTTTAGGATAGTCCTCACCAGAGAGAAAGAGGTCGACACTCTGAGACTCTTGGTCGAGGTATCAGAGGAGGCTTGGAGAGACATAGAGAGAGACAGATCCAATATGGATAAAATATCGCACGAGCTAAGAACGCTGGTTAGGGATAGCCTTGGGATAAACACTATCGTAGAAATAGCCCCCCCAGGAAGTCTGGAGAGGGCGACTCATAAGGCTAAGAGGATTGCTGATGAGAGGGAGATCTATAAGGAGCTTGAGAGACTAAGGAGAGGAGGATCTGGTTGAGTAGCTCATTAGAACTTCTTGCAAAGGCTAGGGATGGCGATAGGGTAGCACTATCAAGGGTAATAAGCATGCTCGAGGCTGGCAATGAGAGGGCTATTGATATATTAAGAGCGATATCCACATCTGAAGAGCCATATATAGTAGGCTTTGTAGGCCCCCCAGGTGCTGGAAAGAGCACCCTGATAGCATCCCTAGCCCCCTTAATAGCATCTGCATCTAGGAATAAGGTTGCAATCATATCTATAGATCCCTCAAGCCCACTATATGGCGGGGCTATTCTAGGGAACAGGTTAAGGATGCTTAGCACACTCAATACCCATGAGAATATATATATGAGGAGCTTCTCATCAGGATCTATGACAGGAGGCTTGTCGAAAAGCGTGTTCAGCGTTGTAAAGCTCCTCAGATACTGCGGCTATAGCACAGTGCTTCTAGAGGGGGTCGGAGCTGGGCAGCTTGACTACAAGCCACTTATATACTCACACACGAGGATTGTTGTGATAACCCCCCTCTCGGGAGATCTTATTCAGATGATCAAAGCAGGCGTTATGGAGCTAGGAGATATCTATGTCGTCAACAAAGCAGACCAGCCGGGTGCCGATGCTATGAAAAACCTCTTAGAGGAGTCTATAAGAACCATAGCAAGCATAGATGGAAAAACATGGATCCCGAGGGTTGTTCTCACAGTGGCGCTGAGAGGACAGGGGGTTGAGGAGCTGGCTAGGAGTATTGAGAAGCACAGAGAGCACCTGCTCGGTACAGGATTGTTTAGCGAGAGATCTAGAATCATGAGAAGAACAGAGCTTATGGAGCTCATCTCCGCATATATAGGTGAGGCCATAGGTAATGCTATTAGCGAAGATAAACATGTTGCAGATCTTGTAAACAGCTATATTGAGGGAAAGAGCCCATATAGCCTATATCCAGATCTTGTGAAGATGATTGTTAAAAGCATATTTTCGAGGTGGTGTTAGATGGGTCACGATCCTATTGATAGACCTGATTTGTCGAGCATTATAGAAGAGATAAGGTCAAAGCCCTTCTCACAGATGCTAAGAGAGAAGCTAGGATCTAGAGAGAGGAAGCCACTATTCGATAGAGAGGCCCTCACCAGGATCAAGGAGACTATGGATAAGTGGCTAGCTAGCTGCTTAAAAGATGAGGATAGAAGAGAGTTTAGAAAGACCCTATATATAATGCTTGGAACAAAGGAGAGGATCCCGAGACCACTTATTCTAACACCCTTAGATATAGCTGATACCAGCTATGAGGAAGACCTGGGCTTTCCCGGCTTAGAGCCTTTCACAAGAGGTATCCATCCTAACATGTATAGGGGTAAGAAATTCACGATAAGACCTATTGTAGGGTTCGGCACTCCTGAGGATACTAATAAAAGGATACACTTCCTGCTCAAACACGGTGCCACTGGTATAAATATAGTCTTTGATCTGCCTACTATTCAGGAGTACGATAGCGATGACCCATATGCAAAAGGCCAGGTGGGGCTATGCGGCGTCGCAATAGATACTGTTGAGGATATGAAGGCTCTATTCAGGGGCGTCCCTATAGATAGAATAAGCGTCTCCCTAACCACCCATTATCCCTCTAACACGATGATACTGACATCGATGTATTTAGTTATGGCTGAAGAGATGGGGCTAGACTGGAGAGATCTTAGGGGCACTGTGCAGAACGATTTGGTTATGGAGGCTGTGGTTAGAACAGCCCCGGACTCGCTTCCACCCGATAAGATATTCAAGCTCCAGGTCGATAACATCGAGTTTATAAGAAAAAACGTACCCAAGTGGAACTATGTCACATTCAATGGATACAACCTTAGAGAGGCTGGGGTTGATGAGGTTACAGAGGTTGCCGTAGCATTCTCCAACGCTGTAGAATCCTCTCTCGAGATGGTTAGGAGAGGATACCACCCAGATCAGTTCCTAGATCGAATGGCATTCTTCTGGGATATAGGAAACGACTTCTTTGCAGAGATAGCCAAGATGAGGGCTGCTAGAAGACTCTGGTATAAAATAACCAGGTATATTCTTGGAGCATCTAATCCCAGGAGTTGGTGGTGCAGATTCCATGTTCAAACATCAGGGATCTCTTTAAGCAGAGAGGAGCCCCTGAATAACATAGCAAGATCAGCATTCCACGCCCTAGCAGCAGTGCTTGGAGGAGCCCAGTCTCTCCATGTTAGCGGATATGATGAGGCCTACTCTGTTCCCACAGAGCTCGCGCACTTAATATCTCTAAGGATTCAGCAGATAATACAGGAGGAGATAGGCGTGACAGAGGTTGTAGACCCGATGGGGGGTTCTTACTATGCTGAGTGGCTCACAAACCAGATGGAGGAGAGGATTGTGGGAGAGATGGATGAGATCTGGAGGATGGGCGGCCTAGTCAAGGCAATAGAGGCTGGCTGGCTTCATAGAAGAATAGCTGAGTATGCTTATGAAGAGCAGAAGCAATTCGAGCAGGGTGTGGTCAGAATGGTTGGGGTTAATATATATAGGGCTGAGAACATCGATATACCAGCCATAGACGTCTTTAGATACCCAGAAGATGCTGAAACAAGGCAGAGAGCAAAGCTAGAGACTATTAGGAGAAATAGGGATAATGAAGAGGTGGTCGATAGGCTCTCAAAAATAGTAGAGGCTGCGCAGAAAAACGATAACCTATTCCCATACGTAGTAGAAGCTGTGAGGGCTAGGGCTACTAAGGGTGAGATCGCTAGAACCTTTAAGAAGGCCTTTGGCATCTGGCGTGTTAATATCTATATATAAGGTGACGCCCTTGAGAAGGATCAAAGCCCTTATAGCAAAACTAGGGCTAGATACACACTGGAGAGGCGCGATAATAGTCGCTTATATGCTTAAAAAATCAGGGATGGATGTCATATATCTAGGCAACGCTATGCCGGAGGAGATAATAATGACAGCTATCGATGAGGATGTAGATATCGTGGGCTTGAGCTCCCTCGGAGGAGCACATGTCTCTCTTGGCAGGGATGTTATTGATCTCGCAAAGAGATATGGGATATTAGAGAACACGGTATTCGTTATAGGAGGCGTGATACCGCCTGCCGATGTGGATATGCTGAGGAAGATAGGCTATGACGAGGTATTCCTCCCAGGCGCTAAGGAGCAGGATATAGTGCCTAAACTGATCGAGCTGGTTAAAATTAAGAGAAAAACCCAGTAGGTGGATCTAATGAATCCTTTATACTATGAAGATCTAGAGGTTGGGATGGTCTTCGAAACCCCCGGGAGAACGATAACAGAGGCGGATATTATTAACTTCGCCGGAGTTAGCGGGGACTTCTATAGCATACACACGGACGAAGAGTTTTCCAGAAAAACAATATTTGGTGGAAGAGTAGCCCACGGGCTTCTCACAGTATCGATAGTAACCGGGCTATGGTTCAGAACAGGGATCTTCGAGCCCTCATTAATAGCATTCTATGGAATAGATAACCTCAGATTCATAAGGCCTGTAAGGATAGGAGATACTGTTAGGGCTAGGCTCACAGTTATTGATAAGAGGAAGAAGGATCTAGGAGGCATTGTTACATTCAAAAACGAAGTATATAACCAGAGAGGAGAGCTTGTCCTAGTCTTCAACGCACTACTATTAATATCATATTGGGAAAAATCCCACAGCAATAGCCCATCATTTGAGGCTCCGCCTCCCAGTTCGGGGAGCCATTAGCCTGGCTAGAGCCTTTCACCCTAGATTTTCTACAGAATCCACACTCATATAGCCACCCCTAATCGATGCATAAATACATGCTAGTGCCAATTAAGGATGTTACTACTGGTTAGGATATATGAAGCCATTAGATACCTTAGGATCTATAGATCCGGTTAAACATAGTGAAACATAGCATGAGCCAGGATGGCTATAGGGATTCTGCTCCAAGCCACATAGGGTCTTCTCTATACTGGAACCATGTCTCTATGCTCTAAAAACACAACCCCAGAGCAATGGCCGGTAAGCCCTAGGAGATGTGGAAGCCCTAGAACGATCTGAGCAACCAAAATGAATGAAATAACAATCTAGGATAATTAAGGAAGAATCTACAGCCTCAAAAATATATAATACATTGGGGATATAACATGAAGAGCGGGGTTTGGGCTATGCTGGATTTTTATGAGTATATATCATACCCTCAGCCCTTTGGCTTCATCAGAGCCACAGGGTAGTGCCCCGTTCATTACTCTCTCCATACCCACACCCGTGGTGTGCTGTGGATGTAGGGAAACATCTTGAGGTAGATATTTGGGTATGCTTCAATTGTCTATCTAGTCTGAGCCCGAGTCCCACGTATTCAAAGATCCTGTCGGTCTCTCAGGAAAACCATCTACATTTGGGGCAGGATCTCGAAATTAAGTGCCGGCTCATATTTAGTTTTGCATACAAAATATACAAATCTCACAATTTATTAGAAACTGTTAACACGGTCTTTAACTGGAAAAATAATATTTTATTTATATATCATATTTAAGATTCTATGGTTGGGGATATACCGCCATGTCTCTAAAAGGTATGCGTGCAGCCATATTGGATAAGGATAAAAGCCTTAGGATGAGAGATAATCTATATATTGAGAGGCCAAAAAAAGGTGAGGTTTTAGTTAGGGTTCTAGCATGTGGAGTCTGCCATACAGATCTACATGTTGTTGAGGGTAAAGTATATCTCCCAACCCCCGCTATATTGGGACACGAGATCTATGGAGTCGTTGAGGATATAGGAGAAGGGGTCTCCACAGTATCGCCTGGGGATCACGTGGTTTCAAGCTTTATGTGGCCCTGTGGTAGATGTAGGCCATGTATAAGCGGTTATGAGAACCTGTGCGAAGCATCGATTAGGGCAAGGGCTGCGGGTGTTATGCTTGATGGAACAAGCAGGGTTAGACTAGCTATGGGGGGTCAGAGCATTCCTGTATATGTTAGGAATGGGGGCTTTGCAGAATATGCTGTTATCCCCACAGAGAATGCGCTAGCACCAGTCCCCGAGAAGATAAGATCCCCCGAGGTGGCTATCTTGGGATGCGCGTTTTTAACAGCATACGGGGCGGTGTTCAACTCAGCCCATATAAAGGCTGGGGATAGGGTAGCTGTCTTTGGTGTGGGAGGCGTTGGCATGGCTATAGTGAAGATGGCAAGCATAGCTGGGGCTGATGTTATTGCCATAGATGTGGTGGAGGAGAAGCTTAATAGAGCTAGGCAGGTGGGCGCCAGGTATACCATCAACAGTGGAAAGGAAAACCCTGTTGAGGCGGTTAGGAGCATAGCAGGTGGAGAAGGAGTTGATATAGCTATCGAGGCTGTAGGGATCCCACAGACTGTGCAGCAGGCAATCGACTCTGTGAGGATTGGGGGCAAGGTTATCCAGGTAGGGCTGGGATCCCGGGCCGAGGTGGATCTAAACAGGCTTGTCATAAGGGGTATAAGTATAGTGGGCAGCTATGGTGCGAGACCAAGAATAGATCTACCAAGGATCCTGGGCTTTATTGAAAACAAGCTCATAGATCTTAGAGAATTTATTACAGGCATATATAGACTTCACGATATTGAAAAAGCCCTCAACGATGTTAAGCGGGGCCTTGCAATAAGATCTATAGTTATTCCATGATAAAAAGATAACAGGCATCCCCCTCTAGGGCTGGGAGTTAGGAAGAGGCTAAACAGCTCGTCCCCCTAAAGCCGGCATGACCGCCCACCTCCTGCTAGATCTCTATGCCCTTCTCTCGTCTGAGATCTATTGTGTCCTCAACATCCTCGCCAGTTCCTATCAGGGTTACTGGCACTCTTAGCTTATCCTCTATATCCTCTATAAATCTCCTAGCCTCTCTCGGAAGCTTCCCCCAATCCCTCACACCTCTAGCCTCTCTATATAGCGCGTCTAGCTTTGTTATAGCAATCTGGGTTGCTGTATTCATTCTAACAGCCCTCCTGGCTAGCTCTATGTTGAATGGAGCAACCCTCCTAAGTCTCCCAGTTACTGTTCCCCTCTCTATGAGCCCAAGCCTCTCTATATCCTCAGCCCTTAGCTCGCCCTCTAAGGGGCCCTCACCCACTCTTGTTACGTATGACTTGAAAACAACTATAATCTGGTCAACATGCTTGGGCCCGCACCCTATTTCTGATAGTATTCCCGCTGCAGACGTGTCCCTGGACGTTACATAGGGGTAGGCTCCATGGTATAGGCTTAGGTATAGCCCCTGGGTTCCCTCCACTAGGATCTCCTCGCCTCTGTCTAGGGAGTCTAGGATCTCTGAGACGCTATCGCATAAAAGACCCTCTAGCTCTCTAAAATCCCTTGCTAGCTTAAGTCTCCTCATAACCCTCTCAGCTGTCGCTGCTCCGACACCCTGGAATGTTGATCCAATGCTTCTGAGACCATCATCGATCTTCTCAAACTCCACATGCCTATCCTCAATAACTCCTGCCCCCATGTCGACACATATCCTCCCCACAGCCCCTGTCTCCTCTATCTCCCTCATCAGGACATCAATCTTTATGAGGGAGCCCCTAGCTATATAGAGCCAAGCACTCCTATTGAGGAATGCCGAGGGGACAAGCCTCAGTCTCCAGGTTCTCCCCATATGATTCACAGTATGGCCAGCATTTATGCTCCCAGTCCTTATGCCAACACTATATCCACCCCTGAGGGCAAGATAGCTAGCTATCTTGCCCTTCCCCTCATCACCGTAGAAGCCCCCACAAACTATAGTGATCATAGCCTCAACCCCATCCCAGGCCTGCTATAGCTCTCCCTATGAGCCCCGGGTGCTAGTGCTATGAATAGAGATCTCTCCCACAGCTCCTCGATATTCCTGGCACCAATATATGAGAATCCAGACCTTATCCCAGCCACTAGGTTTGATATAACCTCGGATACAGATCCTCTGTACTGAACCAGCATCTCTATACCCTCTGAAGCGTAGGAGGATAGATCCTCGGGATCCACTCCATCTATCGAGAGTCTCTCGAGATATGATGAATTGCTAGCCATACCCCTATATAGCTTGTACTTAACACCATCAACCATAACAACCCTTCCAGGGGCCTCATCAGTCCCAGCCAGCAGGTAGCCGATCATAATGCATGAGGCTCCAGCAGCTAGGGCCTTCACAGCATCACCTGAGGATCTTATCCCACCATCAGCAATAACAGGAACACCGTGGGGCTTGGCAACACTGGTCACATCCATTATAGCTGTGAGCTGTGGAACACCAACACCTGCAACTATCCTTGTAGTGCACGCATGCCCAGGACCTATTCCCACCTTAAGCCCATCAGCACCTGAGGATATGAGATCCTCAGCAGCCTCACTAGTAGCTATATTGCCAACTACTATATCTATAGAATCACCAAGAAGCCCTCTAATAGATCTCAGAGCTTCTATAGCTAGCCTGCTATGGGCATGGGCAACATCTATGACTATCGCATCAGCACCAGCCCTATATAGCCTCTCAGCCCTAGCTAGATAGTCGCCCTTAACGCCTACTGCAGCAGCTACAGCAAGCCTACCATCCCTCCCAATAGCCTCCACAGGTGACAAGCCTACCTCGGCTTCCTTAACCCTCCTAACCTCCTCAGCCTGTCTTTCTATATTCATGAACCTATGTATAACCCCTACACCACCAGCCCTTGCCATGGCTATTGCCATCTTATGCTCTGTNACAGTATCCATAGCCGCGCTGGCGATTGGTATGTTTATAGAGACTCTTCTGGAGAACCTGGTTCTCACAGATACCTCTGATCTGGATGCCAGACTAGAGTATCTGGGGACTAGGAGTACATCATCCAGGGAGAAACCGTAGCCTATTATCTTGCCCAGATATCCCTACAAATCCATGGTTAAGGGGGTATATAAATACATGGCCATGCAGAATCGGTTTTTTACCATAAAAAAGTAATTATAGTTCTATTTAGAACCATTGATAATACTATATGCTATCTCAGCAGCCCTCACACCAGAGAGGAGCATGGCACCAAATGTTGGCCCCATCCTGGGAAGGCCGTAGTGCTCAGCAACACTGATCCCAGCAACTATGAGGCCCGGATAAACCTCGCCGGTATGCTCAACAACAAGATCCTCAGAAGCATCTGCCCACATAGCACCAAGTCTCGAGCTCTTCACCAGACCCCTTGACGCTAGTTTTCTAACAGCAACAGCCTCGTGGCCGCTGGCATCTATAACAACCCTGGCTTCAAGCCCAATAGGGTCTAGGCATGTTATCTGCCTGGGCATAGCCTGAACCGGGGATGAGTTCACAACAACACCCTCAACTCTGTTATTCCTAACAATGAGATCCTCTAGAGTGGTTAGTGTGAGAGCTTTGGCACCAGCCTCGAGAGCCCTGCTAGCAAGCTTAGAAGCTGCAAGAGGCCCGTGGGCTACGTAGAGCCCCTTCCTATACTCCCTATACGGGATCCCGAGCTCGTCGAGAACAAGATTAGCTGGGTATCTAAAAGTCACTGGATTCATTAGATATCCACCCATCCATAGCCCTCCCCCTAGGTAGTTGTTCTGCTCTACTATGAGTACCTTAAGACCCTTCAGAGCCAGCTTCCAAGCAGCTGTTAGGCCTGCAGGCCCCCCTCCAACTATTATGACATCACTTCTGGAGTACTCCTTAACTAGGTTGCTGAATTCCTCAACGATCGCCATCGAGATCTCTACCTCCGAGATATCTGAGAAAATCTTCCCCATACCCTCACCGGGTTTCCTATATTAGGTGGTTTATAAGGACTCTATAGATTTCCTATAGATATGTGATCTAGATGCTAGGATCTTAGTGTTTTAATATCAAGCCGAGTTGATCCAGATGCTTTTCTGTTATCTGCTATCCTATGTTGGCTTCATGAGTATCTTCTCCTCGTTTAGGAGATAGGATGATAGGATTATCAGGGCTATTGAGAATAATGCTAGGAATGATATGTGGATCACAGATCCTGCTAACTCGTCGAGCGAAAAGAGCCTTATAGCCAGGACTGAGTGTGTGTATGGCATAGCCATCATTGGGTATAGTATCCATGCTGGCTGCCTATCTAGATCTACAAAGAGGGCTGAGAAGAATATCGATGAAGATATAACAGTTATTATCGAGGAGGCAACCTGTGCAGTCCTCATAGTAGCGCTCCTAACAATAACCGGAAGAGAGAGGGCGAGGGTTGAGAGGATTGTTAGGTAGACAACAAGGGCTGTGATAACAACCAGGAGGGGATCATAGGCTCTATAGCCTAGAAAACCCTGGGAGAGGATCTGGAGGAATATGATCACAGCAACAACCTCAACCACAGAGGCCATCAAACCCACAAGAGAACTGGAGAAGGTCTTTGCAGCAATCAGATCCCTCCTTCTCAGGGGAGATATTAGGAGAACCTCCAGGGTTCTCCTCTCCTTCTCACCCAAGATCGAGTCTACAACATAAGTTGTCGCAGGTGTTGATACAAATACTAGGGAGAATGCTATAAGCCTTGCCACATAGATCTTCATAGCCTTCTCGAAGCCTATCTCCTCTCCAGATGGTGTTATATATGACGTCATTATAACAACAACGGGATCCCTAACACTATCCGGATCAACAGCCTTCCCGGCAAGCCTCGAGAGGAGATCAATCTTCTCCCTCGAGACATTAACCGCGAGATCCTGGATCACCGCATAAAGATCCGAAACAAGCCTGTCAGCCCTCGGAGAGCCAGGGATCCTCTGGATCTCGAAGACAGCCCTATCAACTAGAGAGGATAGATTCCTGGAGAAGCCCTGGGGTATTGTGAGGATAGCATCTATAGGTGAGCCAGCCTCCCCTATATATACCATATAACCCCTGGAGGACATGGATCTGGATATATATTCAACAACATCCCGAGAAGAGATCGATCTGTTACCCAGATAGCCCATAGACCCATCCCTATCAATAATTAATAGAGAGCCCTGCTCGAGGCTCTGCAAATAGGTGCTCATAAACCCAAGAAGCGGGAGCATCACAAGCGGGAGGATCGAGAGCGCAGCAAGAGTCCTGTAATCCCTAACAAGCTCCAGAACCTCCTTCCAAAGAAGAGGCTTGATAGCCATGTCCACATCGCTCAACCAGATAATACCATGGAGGGGATATATAGGGCATAGCCTAGAGCCCGAAGGCTGTGGAGATCAGATCCTCAAAGGACTCCCTCTTCCTCGCAAGCCTTACACTATCTCCATAGACTACAACCTCAGCAGGCCTTGGCCTCAGATTATAGTTAGAGCTCATGGAATACCCATAGGCACCGGCATCCATTATAGCTATAACATCCCCCTCCACAAGCCTTGGAAGGCTTGCATTTATTGCGATCACATCGCCACTCTCACATATATTCCCAACAAGTGTCGCAACAACCTCCTGGGGCTTGTTGGCCTTCGAGGCCGGTATCACCTCGTGGTGGGCTCCATATAGTGCTGGTCTTATCAAGTGATTCATCCCCGTATCGAGACCTATATATATTCTCACACCATCTACAGCGCTGACCTCCTTTATATCCACAACCCTTGCCAGCAAGATGCCCGAGCTCGCGACAATATATCTACCAGGCTCTATCCTAAGCCTCACATGATAGTATTTCCTCTCAAACTCCTCAAGCATCTCAGAGACTCTCTTACCAAGCTCTCCTAGATCTATTGCCCTCTCGCCCCTTCTATACGGGATCCCAAAACCCCCGCCGATATCTATGAACTCAACATCTCTGAGACTCTTGGCAATGTCTAGAAGGATCTCTAGGCTCTTTATATATGGCTCGACATCTGTGATCCCAGATCCTATGTGGCTGTGGAGCCCCACAACCCTGAGCCTATACTCCCTAGCAATATCCCACACCCTTGCCAGCTGATCCAAAGGGATTCCGAACTTTGTAGGGCCACCGGTCATTGTATAGCTATGATGTCCAGCGCCGAAGCCAGGGTTGATCCTTATAGAAACCTCAGTACCAGGGAATAGTTTCCCATATCTTCTTAGCTGTGATATAGAGTCTATGTTAATCATAACACCAAGATCTCCCCTCACGAGCCTCATCTCATCATCGGAGACACTCACGCCTGTGAAGAGTATCTTATCCCTCTCGAAGCCGATCCTCAAGCCTAAAAGGACTTCGAAGGAAGACACAGCATCAAGCCCACTGCCAAGTCCCCTGAGAAGCCTGAGGATCTCTGGGTTGCTATTGGCTTTGCATGAGTAGAGAACCTCCAGATCTCTATATGGTATTGAGCTAAGGATCTCTGAGTATCTTCTCTCAATAACCTCTAGATCGTATAGATATAAAGGAGTTCCAAACCTCTCAGCAAGATCTATAGCCCTATAGCCACCAATATATAGGTAGGGGCCCTCAACCCTTATCATAGTCTCCCCACCAGTATTAGGGAGGCCTTCTTAATAGCTAGCCTCTCTATTAGAAACACAGCCTTAATAACACCCAAAATTAATCTCTTACGGTTTAATTATATCCAGATATAATGATTCCATGGCTGGGTGTTATACTTATGGTTTTAGGCTTTCTAGTAGTAGGTGGTATTGGTGGTTATGATAGCCAGGCGATCGTATAATGATATTGGTAGAAACATTAGGCTGGAGAGGATCCTTAGAGATGGGAAGGCTCTTATATTTGCGTTTGACCATGGTGTTGAGCACGGCCCCAGGGATTTTCCAGAAGATGCTATAGATCCCAGGAGGATCCTATCCAAAGTTGCTGAGGCTGGGGTTGATGCTATAATGACAACCCTTGGGATTGCTTCGATGACCCATGAGATATGGGGTGGGAGGGTTCCTCTTATCATCAAGCTTACGGGCAAGACGAGTATGAGGCCTGAGCAGCAGAGGCTACTCCAGAGCAGGTTTGGCTCTGTCGAGGACGCTGTATCCATAGGGGCCGAGGCTGTTGCTGCAACAATATACTGGGGTAGCGAGTATGAGGATCTAATGCTCAGCAGGTGGTTCCGTATAAAGCGTATTGCAGAGAGGCTGGGAATCCCTGTCCTCCAGCTAGCCTACCCCAGGGGGTCTGCTATTAAGAGTATCTATGATGTCGAGGTTGTTAGATACGGGGTTAGGGCTGCTATAGAGAGCGGCGCTGATCTTGTGAAGACATACTACACAGGATCCGAGGATAGCTTTAGAAGAGTCGTTGAGGTTGCCTCTGGAATCCCGATACTAATGAGCGGGGGAGCTGTTAGGGAGAGGCCTTCAGACTTTCTGAGAGATGTTAAGGCCGCCATCAGGGCAGGAGCCTCTGGAGCTGTTGTTGGTAGGAATATATTCCAGCACAGAGATCCTGTGGCCATGATAAGGGCCCTCAGAATGATCATACACGAGGATAGGGATGTGGATGATGTTGCAAAGCTTGCCGAGTAGATGGGGATAGGGATGGTATCTGGAGATAGGGTAGATGTTATAGCTGTTGGCCATGCGCTTGTTGACATAAGAATAGTTGTTAGGGAATTCCCACCACCAGATCAGGAGAGCCCTGTGTTGGAGCAGAACTGGGGGGCTGGGGGGTCTGCTGTTAATGTAGCTATAGGGGTTAGAAGGCTAGGCATGTTAAGCGCTATAGTTGCTAAGATAGGGTTCGACAGCTTTGGGAGAATAGTTGTCGACGAGCTACTCAGAGAGGGTGTGGATATGAGGGGCCTCAGGATTTCGTGGGGCAGGACAGGGTTCACAATAGTTGGCATAGACTCCAGCGGGGAGGTTATAATGTATAGCTTTAAAGGATCTGCAGAGGATCTAGAGCCCCAGGAGGTCGACGAGGATCTTGTTAGAAGAGCGAGACATGTGCACATAGCAAGCCTTAGGATAGATACATCAGCAAGAGCCCTCGAGATAGCTAAGAAGCATGGGCTAACAACATCCTGGGATCCTGGGAGGCTCCTATCTAAGAAGGGCATCGAGAGCCTCAGGGGTATTTTATCCATGGTTGATATAGCCATGCTCAGCAATGGTGAAGCCTATAACATGACAGGGGAGAAGGACTACACAAAGGCTGCCGAAATCATAAGAAACACAGGTCCAGAAACAGTTATTATCAAGCTGGGCAGAGAGGGCGTGTATATATCAAGCAAGGAATATACAGGAAATATACCAGCATTCGATGTTGCAGAGGTCATTGACACAACAGGAGCTGGGGATGCATTTGCAGCAGGCTATATATCAAGCATGCTGAGAGGATATAGCGTTAAGAAGGCAGCAGTATATGCCAGCGCAGTAGCTGCCATGAAAGTAACAAAGCTGGGATCTCATGAGACGCCCTCCCACGATGAGGTTATAAGGTTCATATGGGATAGGATACCATCATTCTAGAGAATCTATGATGGATATCCCCAACCCAGCCGGCTTTGGATAGGTGCAAGCCTTATCCTCTATTATTCACACAGCTCGAGGAGCATGTTGGAAAGGCTGGAGAGGGTCGGCTCTTCAGCTATAGATCCCTATCCTCTAGGATGGGGTGGGGAGGGCTGTTTCGTATTTAATGTCCAGGGTTTAAGTTTATAATCATTGTTTTAATTATTGTTATGGGATCAGGCTCGTGAGGGGCCCGTGCCGTTGGCCCCAATGCCCAATGACCCCACTCCCGAGGTAGCAGTGCTACCCATGAAGGGGTGGGTGAGGAGAAAGACCCTTGATGAGGATAAACATCAAGGGTCAAACGGAGCTTCAGAGAGAGATTATATTAGATGATATAAGAAAACAGTTATACTAGATCATTGGATCCTATCGAAGCTCTTAACCACTCCAAGACTTGAGTCTGTTTTTGCAACACTCCTTCTCCAGTCCTTCTCTATCATTGTGACAGCCCTGATGGCGTCTATGTTCTCAGGGATCACTATGGCCTCCTGGTGTATAGCCTGGATCAGGCTTACTTCGCTGTCGCTAGCCTCTATACTATCCTCCCATACTATGTTCTCATATATATCACCCCTAGGTCTCCCCATATCCCTCGCAACCTCCACTACCTCTGCCGTGGATGCTATGGAGCTCCTCTCAGCGCTAACTGTAGCTATCCTTGGCGTCTCTGATATTATATCGAGAACCCTGGATCTTGTTATCCTATCTCTCAACCTTATTGTGACCATGTGGAGGTGCATTAGAGTTGTTGGCACGGCTACAGCCATTGTGATTATATCTAGATCTCCCAGGACGCTTTTAACATCTTCAGCATGGTGGCTCGGGATCCTCGGTGGATCCAGGACTATTGAGTTTATAGGCCCCCTAGACACCTCCTTGGGATCAGCTGCTCTCCTAACTATATAGGCCCTCACCCTCTCAACACCAACATAGTCTGAGAAAGCCTTTATAATCCTAACAAGCCCTGTGGTGTTACAGCTAACAACCCTCAGAGACCTAGCACCAAGTGCCTTGTAATAGTTAACCAGTGCATTGAAGCTCAGCTCAGCCACTGAGGGCTTCTCACCACCCTGGAAGATCATTCTGACGCCTTGTTTCTCATATAGACTCTTATAGCCCTCACCAACCTTAGAGGGTGTTGTGTCTATTATGACATCAGTCCTTCTAAGGAGATCCTCCAGGGTTCCCTTAACAGCTATCCCCCTCTTCTCGAAATCCTCAGCCCTCTCCTGGCTAGCATATACAGGATATCCCTTCTTATAGGCTATATAGGCCTCATAGTTTGGTCTATTCTTATAAACACCAACAAGGATCATGTCATCCTGCCTTGATATAGCGTCAGCAACTCTCTTACCAATGGTTCCGAAGCCGTTTATAGCAACCTTGACACTCATTAGAACCACCTGCTAGCAGAGATCCTGAGGGCCTCTATAGCTGGAAGCCTCTCCCCAGATAGGAGGGTTAAGAGGGCCCCACCACCAGTTGATACCAGAACCCTGGATCTATCGTGATCCTCTGGAACCATGGAGCCCAGATGCCCCCCACCAATTATAACCCTGGCCCTCGATTCCAGGGCTCTCCTAAGTAGCGATACAGTCCCCGCCCTAAACCTCTCATCCTCTATATAGCCTGCAGGGCCCCTCATAACAATAGCCCCCGCATCCATTATTAGCCTCCCAAACTCCTCTATAGTCTCCTCACCTATGTCGAGAGCCCTACCACCCCTCCATAGATCGCTTGTACTAACATTCTCAACAGAGCCTCCCTTGAGAACCCTGTAGTCCTTTGGCAGGACTATGGGCACTCCCAGCCTGGTGCTTGCTCTTATATCCTCCACAAGGGCATGATAGCCCTTAGTCTCTATATAGGATCTGTTATCAGCTCCAACATCCGTCCCAAGAGCTATGTGGTATACAAGAGAGATCAATCCCGTGAGAAGGATAGCATCGGCAGCCCTTCTCAGGGCAATGTTCTTAATAATCCTAACGCTATCCTGGATCTTGGCGCCCCCGAGCACGAAAACCCTCGGCCCAGACTCTCCAGAGAAGACCCTGGAGATCTCTACAAGCTCCCTCTCCATTATAGGGCCTGCAACACCCCTCATAATGACAGGGAAGCCAACAATGCTTGGCTGCGACCTATGGGAGGCTCCGAAGGCGTCGTTGATATAGAGGTCAAAATATCTAGATAGCCTTCTAACATATAGCCTTGAGGCCTGCTCCTCGGGTGGAGCCTCGATCATCTCCTCAGATAGGAACCTTATGTTCTCGAGAACAACAGCCTCCCCAGGCTCTAGGCCTGTTATCCTCCTAATAGCGTGGGGCCCGATTATATCGCCAACGTATTCAACACGGTGACCAGAGTACTTGGATAGCCTCTCGGCGTGCTCCTCGAGGGTTGTGAAATCACTATCCCCAGGTCTCCCCTGGTGGGCTATTATAGCTACCGCTGCCCCCCTATCTAGCAGGATCCTTAGGCTCTCTGCATGGGCCCTTATCCTTGTGTCCTCCGAGATCCTCCCTGTCTTGGGGTCTATTGGGGAGTTAAGATCTAGTCTGAGGAGGATCTTCTTCGACGATACATCTATATCCTCAAAGCCATAGATCCCGAGCTGTTTGAGCGACAATATATTCCCTTGTATTATTACCATAGAGGGGTTATAAGATTAAACCCATTATACCTAGGTTATATAGAAAAAAATAGTTATCAGAGGCTTAGAGGTTATAATTGCTATTAATGACTATTATTGATAACAGACCCGATCAGGGGCTTCTCAGAACCCCCGATAGGATACTCGCCAGCAAGCTGTTGTCATCCCTCCTTCTAACAGAGATCCTTATATACCCTCTCCCAAGACCTGCAAAGGATCTGCAGTCCCTAACAGAGACGCCTCTGCCCTGGAGCCTTTTGAGCACTAGGTCTGTATCAACATCCCCAGGGAGCCTTGCTAGCAGATAGTTTGCAGAGCTCCTATAAACATGAAGCCCGGCCCTTGACATTGCTTCCGAGAGGAATCTCCTCTCACCAGCTATATAGGCCCTGGATCTCTCTATAAAGCTCACCATTCTATCCCCATAGCCCTTGAGAAGGGCTGTTATACAGCACTCTGCTATGGAGTTAACATTCCAGGGAGGCCTTATAGAATCTATGGCTCTCGCAATAGCCCTGCTAGATGCTAGAAAACCTATCCTCAGACCGGGGGCTGAGAGCCATTTTGTAAGCGATCTCGCTATTATGAGCCCCTCATACGGTTCGCCCAGCTTTCTATCGCACCTATCGCATAGCTCTGCATATGCCTCATCTACTAGTATCCTAGCCCTACACCTTGATGCCATATCAACAATCTCTCCAGGATCTATATGGGATCCTGTGGGGTTGTTTGGATTACTCATATATATGAGAGCATCCTCATCTTTGCAGGCCCTCTCCAGATCCTCTAGTTCTGCTGAGAATCGATCCCCAAGATCTCTCTGGAACATGGGGGAGCAATCGATCCCCAGGGATTCGCATAGAATCCTGTGATCACCAAAGGTGGGCTCCAGAGAAACTATTCTCCTAGGCCTTAGGGCTAGAACCACCAGCGGGAGGGCCTCTGACGAGCCGTTTAGGGGGACTATGAGGCTCTGATCTATTGAGTAGAACTCTGAAAGAGCCTCTCTAAGAGCACTGTACTCGTAGTCAGGGTATTTCTCTATCAGTGCTTTGGGGCTGCACACACCTCCAAGGATCTCTAAGAGCTCTTGGGGAGGGCCTAGGGGGTTTATATTAACGCTGAAATCAAGAACAGCCTTTATCCTTCCACCATGGATCCGCATATCCTCCTAGCCTCCTCCAGATCCTCCCTCGTGTCTATATCCATGAGATCTGTGTCATACTGGTAATCTATATTAACCCATGAGCCCCTGGGCTCTATTATGAGCGAGACACCCAATGGCTCGCAGGCTCTTCCCCTGCATGATCTCATAGTAGCTACAGGGTATCCCGAGGCGAGGGCTTTCTCTATGAAATCCATTATCCTTCTAGAGTTTATGAAGGGCATGTCGCTGGGCAGTATAAGGGCTGGTATGCCAGCTATTCTCAAGGCCTCCAACAGATCCTCTGGATAGCCAGCTCCCCTAGTCTCCATACACCTATACTCCCTACACAGCTCTCCAGCATATATCCTTGTGGCGGGGGTTATTGCTATATATAACCTCCCAAAGGCCTTAGCCAGCCTTGCTATCCTCTCCACCACCCTGGATCCGCATAGCTCTATAAAGGGCTTCCAAGGCCCTCCAAACCTTCTCCCCATCCCTCCGGCCATTATTATTACAGCAAGTTCCTTTGATCTATCCATGAGAGATCCTCCAAATGATCCTGAGGATCTCCTTGGCAGCCCCTCTATCAAGCCAGGGGATTATATCTATACCCATTATCTCCTCCACAAGGAGCTCGAGCCTCTTTAGCAGGGCATGCCTTGGATGTATGTTATCTCTATCCTCATAGCCCATGTACCTCATATAATCATCAAGACCCCTGCTAGACATATGAGATCTAAATATATTCCTGAGAACCCTTGAGGCCAGCTGGCCTACCAGAGTGCCCAGCCCAGCATAGTCTGTAGAGCCTCCCGGCGATGCCACCAAGGTTGCATCCGACACAGTCCCAACCGCTGGGAGGCCTCTGCATGATAGGCCTAGTATCGATAGATAGCCTGCTTTAGCCTCTGACACTGTTCTCAGAAGATCTGCAAGCCCTATGTCGCTGAGACCCTCGCTTGTTAGGATGAATATATTGATCGTGCCTATAGCCCGGCTCTCCGGCTCTCCGCCTATACATGCTGGGTGTGTGAGCCCTATAGTTGCTATACCCTCTACAGAGACCCCTGAATCCTCGGCCTCCGAGTATATATACTGGCTAACATCAGAAGCTGTTAGGAACACAGCCGAGGATTCCCTTCCAAGGCTTCTGGCAATCTCCCCCGCATAGGCCTGTGGAGAGGGGTTTGAGAAGCACTTATCCACACGCTTAAATATAACGGATCCTATGTAGCCTAGCCCTCCCCCATATACTGTTGTTCCCAGGCTTCTCACAGGGCTATTGAGATCTATTACTAGGGTGTCTCTATCAACCAGGCTTGGCCTTATGTTCAATAGCAACACCCCTGTATTCTTTATATATTGCTTCGAGAACCTCTCCAGATTTGTGGCCCCTTAGGAGGGCCATGCAACAGGTGCCCCCGGCTCCCACACCCTCTTTCACATATCCCTCCTCATACTTCCTCAAACCGGGGTATGGGGAGGATGAGAGGTCTATATCTAGATAGGCAAGCTCTGTCTCTGGAGCTATCTCTTCGATCATCCCGGTTAGATCGGCTGTCCTGTCATTAATAACCCACCTTGTTGTGGCTATAGTTACACCATCTAGAAAGCCCCTTATCCTCTTTGCTATAGCTACCACGGCAGCCATCTGGGTGCCTCCTGCTAGGATAACCCTAGAGCCCTTCTCAAGAACCCCAACGGCTATCCCTGCTATCGAGATATGAAGGGGATCTCCAACCCTGTCGTTTATTGAGTATATATCCATAGATCTTGTGATCCTTGTGAGGGCTGCTGAAACAATCCTTCTCTTCAGATCCAGGGGATTATCCCTCGAGGCGCTGCTAACAGAAGCCCTGTGCCCAAGGGCAGATAGTATTGCCATCGCAGTTGTTGTCCCGCCAGGCATGCTTTCCCCAATAAGCACTGTCCTGAAGAGTCCTCCAAAGAGTCTCCCAAGGATCCTGGCCTCTCTGAATAGTCTCTCAGAGGTGCCGGGCTCTAGGGCTTGCTCAGAATCTATAGACCCCCCGACAACCCTGCTCGAGAGATCGAAGTGGGTAACCATAGGCTCAACATAGGATCCAGAGTCCACAATAAAAACCTTGGAGCCTAGGAGGGATAGACAGGCCCTCGTAAGGACAGCTGGTGTTGGGATTCCATCGGGTGTTACTGGGATAACATTGAGGCTCCTGGCTTTTCCAATCACTAGGTACTCCACATCAAGGGCTGGTGTGTAGAGCGTCAAATGGGGGGTTGCCCCAGCTATAGAGATTCCCGGTATTGTTGATGTCCTTGTAGATGCTATTGTATAGATGCACCCAAGGCTACTGGGATCTATAGATCCCAGATCCCCCCTATAAACCCTAAACCCACACATATGGATATACCATCCATATATTGGTGGGTGGTTTATAAGCTCAGATCCGGATCCCTTATCCTCACCCCTCAGATCATAACCCCATCATCACATAGGATCTCTATATAGAATATCCCTGTATAGCTTATATAGAGCCAGGAGGATCCCTGCTAGGGTTTTAACAGCCCCGAGAGGTTGGGTATATGTTTTACATTATTCTATAGCCTGTGCTTTTTAGGCTTGGATTGCATCTATCTAGGGAACCTGTTGTCTGAGTGGTCTCCTCTCATATGGCTGGATGGCAGGTTAGTTCCTTTCGAGGATGCCAAGATCCATGTTATGACATATAGCCTCCACTATGGTGTGGGTGTTTTTGAGGGTATCAGAGCTTATAGAACCTATGATGGTAGGACAGCCATTTTTAGGCTTAGGGAGCATGTTAGGAGGTTCTTCGACTCTGCTAAGATATATAAACTTGAGATCCCGTTCTCCGAGGACGAGATTGTGGAGGCTATAAGGGAGCTTGTGAGGAGGAGTGGTTTTGATGAGTGCTATATAAGGCCCATAGCCTTTATAAACACCAGGAAGCTTGGTGTAAAGCCCCCGTCTAGGAGGGCTTCGGTCGCTATTGGTCTTATAAGGTGGGGTAAGTACCTTGGCAAGGCATACTATGAAGGTGCCAGGGTTACTGTGAGCCCCTGGAGAAGGATACCACCCAACTCTCTTCCCCTCAATGCCAAGGCTGTGGGGCAGTATCTCAACAGCTACCTAGCATCTCTAGATGCAGAGATCAAGGGGTTTGATGAGGCCCTCCTACTAGATACAAGGGGCTTTGTTAGCGAGGGCCCTGGCGAGAATATATTTATGGTTAAGAATGGAAGCGTATATACACCTCCGCTCTATGCGTCAGTACTCCCAGGGGTGACCAGGGAAACCGTGTCGAGGGTATTGAAGGAGGAGCTGGAGATAGAGATTCAGGAGAGGGACATAGCCCTTGGAGAGCTCCTCACAGCAGATGAGGCCTTCTTCACGGGGACTGCTGCTGAGATAACACCGATTGTGGAGATAGATGGTGTTAAGATAGGCAGCGGAAAGCCCGGGCCTATAACCAGAAAGCTCCAGACCCTTTATGATGACATAGTTAGAGGCAAAGTTGAGAAGTACAGAGAGTGGCTGACATATGTGTAGACCTTTTGATATTATATCTCAGGCTCCACCTCGTATCTAGTCTTATCACCAATACCCGCCTCCCTAAAAGCCCTAGCCCTGTTAATACAGCTCTCACATCTTCCGCAGTGGTGCTCGCCGCTGAGGTAACAGCTCCAGGTCTCGAATACAAGGTTCCCAACAAGCTTATAGCACTCCCTTATGTTATCGGGCTTGCCAAGACCCTCCCTGCTAGGGCTCCATATCTCTATACCCCTCTCGCCCCTGAAGTGGCATACCCTATAGGCTGTCTCCAAGACCTCTATACACTCAGGAGAGCAGTCGGGGTATAGGGGCTCCCACGTATCCTCCCTAGGCTTTACATCGTTATAGTGGGCGCCATATATAACATATACCCTGCCCCCATAGATGCCCCTTATAGTATAGGCATAGGCTGTGGCTATTGATAGCATCACAACATTCCTTATAGGAACAACAACGCTCGGCTTATAGCTCTCCTCAACAGCTATAGTATCATCTGTGAGCTGGCTACCCCTCCAGAGATCCCTCATAAAGGATATATCAACAACCCTGTGCTCAGCAACCCTACCCCAGCCTCTCTGAATAGATATTTCAGAGAGCATGGAGACGAGCTTCTTAGCAACAACAAGCTCCTTAGACCCCTTCTGACCATAGTCGAAGGATAGAACATGGGCATCGCAACCCCTAGAGAGCCACCTAACAAGATAGCAAAAGCTATCAGGACCGCCACTCACAATAGCAATAACCCTACAAGGTCTCGAAACAAGCGGGAGAGAACCCCTGCTCAACTTCTATCGCATCTATAGTGGAACAAGACCTTATATATACAAAACCTCAAGATATAGCAAACCTTCTATTCTAAACACAATAGAGCTTATATATTAT
>Ga0101942_100069_pt1 | contig 71328 bp, 86 predicted proteins | sample DewCreD2012metaG_4_FD_75243 | JGI IMG/M metagenome (GOLD analysis project Ga0101942, IMG submission 75243) | Hot spring sediment bacterial and archeal communities from British Columbia, Canada, to study Microbial Dark Matter (Phase II) - Dewar... ...
GGGCTGTGTAAAGCCCAGCTATGGCATATTGCTTTTTCAAAAGGTCCTTAATAAACTCCACACCTTCCAAAAAGGAAAACTTATCCACATCCTTTACAACAACACAAACTCTATCGCACACCTTTTTTAGTGTCTCCACTGTATGCTCTATAGTCCTTTTATCACCTATTTCATAAAGCAGTTTATCCTCACCAAAGCGCCTGCTTTGGCCACCTGCAAGCACAAAGCATTCAATCATTCTCTTATAATAAGCTTTGCCCCATTAGGCAACCTTTCAACTTTTTCTTTTTCTTTATTCCTTTCCTCCTTTGGCACATAAACAAAGGTGCCAGCGGGTATAACATCCTTCTTTATGTGCGGGTTAAGGTCCTTAAAAAGGCTTTCTTTGATGCCACTTTTTGCTATAAACTCCTCCGTAGGTGTATCCCTATCCATTGCCTTTTTTGCCACCGATATGCCCTCTACCCTTACAGAAAGTCCATATTTTTCTGGATTGTTTGCAAGCAATAAAACGGCAAAAAAGGCAGGCACGTAGTTCCTTGTTTCCTCTGGAAGCAGGGTTTGAGTTGTCCAAAAGTCCACGCCCCCTGTCCGCCTTGCCACACAGTTCTCACCACAGTTATAGCTTGCAAGGGCAAGCTCCCAGTTCCCAAACATAGAGTATAGGTCTTTAAGGTATCTCATGGCTGCATCGGTAGCCTTTACCACATCAAACCTTTCATCTACATACTGGTCCACACGAAGGCCATACCTTCTTGCTGTGGATGGTATAAACTGCCAAAGGCCGGCTGCGCCAGACCTTGAGACGGCAAAGTTGTTAAACCCACTTTCAATCACAGGAAGAAGGGCAAGCTCCTCTGGAAGGTTGTATTTCTGCACTATGGGCCTTATAATGGGCATGTAATAATTGGCCCTTTGCAAAGCCAATTCAAAGGAACGCTTGTTTGAAAGATAATAGTTTATAAACTTTCTTATTTCTTCTCTGTCTGGTATTGGTATTCCCAAAGCCTGTGCTTCCCTTTGTATAAACCTCTCTTCTTCCTCAGAGAAGTAAAAACTACCCTTTTGCACAAAATTTAGCTGATGGTCTGTTTTGGGTAAAATGGCCTGTCTAACCGCTGGAGTACAAGAGGTGAGAAGCATACACGAAAATACTGCTAACCACACTCCCCTTCTCATAGCTTCCCTCAAAAATCCATTATACTAAATTTTTAATTATGGAACTTCTAACATCCTACACATTAAAGGAGCTTAGAGCAAGGTTTGAAGAACTTGGCTTAGAAGCCTACAGAGCCAACCAAGTTATGAACTGGGTATACAAAAGGTTTGAAGATGACTTTCAAAAGATGACAGACCTATCCAAAGGGCATAGGGAGCTTCTGTCAAAGCATTTCAAAATCCACAGCCTTGAGCCAATTGATAAAGTTGTTGCAAAGGATTCCATAAAATACCTCTTTAAGACCTTTGATGGCCACATCATAGAAACAGTCCTAATATTTGAAAGGGACCATCTTACTCTGTGCCTTTCCTCCCAGATAGGATGCGCCGTAGGGTGCAAGTTCTGCGCCACAGCAAAAGATGGACTTTTGAGAAACCTAAGCACGGCTGAGATAATAGACCAGTTTTTATGGGTACAAAAGGATGCAAGCCAAAAGATAAGGAATGTGGTCTTTATGGGTATGGGTGAGCCCCTTGCCAACTATGAAGCTGTGAGAAAGGCCGTTGAAATATTGATAAGCCCTTGGGGTATAGACCTCTCCAAAAGAAGGGTTAGCGTATCCACCAGTGGTCTAATATCTCAGATAAGGAAGATGGCACAAGACCCTATGATGAGGGAGATAAACCTTGCAGTCTCCATAAATGCACCAAACCAACGGATAAGAGAGGAACTAATGCCCATAAGCAAAACTAACACTCTTGAAGACCTTATAAAAACCCTTGCAGAGTTTCCATATCCACCAGATAGAAGGATAATGCTTGAGTATGTGATCATAAAGGATGTGAATGACTCTACGGAAGATGCCCACAGGCTTGCCAAAATGCTTAGTCCATACAGGAGAAAGTTTAAGATAAACCTTATACCCTACAATCCAGACCCTTCCTTGCCTTTTGAAAGACCACCTCTTGAAAAGGTTTATGCTTTTCAGGAAGTTTTAAGAAGGTATAACCTTTCTGTTTTTGTAAGGCTTAGCAAGGGTGTTGATGTTTTTGGTGCCTGCGGACAACTTAGGAGCAAAAGGATACAGCTTATGGTAAAATAAGAAGGGTGAAAGAAATACCCAAGTGGTTTAAAGAACTTGTCATAGTTATAATTGTAGTGCTTTTTATTAGGACCTTCCTTGTACAAGCATACAATATACCATCTGGTTCTATGAAGCCTACTCTTCTTGTGGGAGATTTTATATTGGTTAACAAACTGGTTTACAAACTTTCCGAACCCCAAAGGGGTGATATAGTAGTCTTTAAATGGCCTGTAAATCCAAATATTGATTTTATCAAAAGGATAATAGGCATGCCAGGAGATACTATTGAGGTAAAAGGTGAAAAAGTATTTATAAATGGCAAAGAAGTTCCTTTAAGGTTTATAAGTAAAATACAAGAGGATGGAACAGATAAATTGATATATGAAGAAATTTTACCTAATGGTGTAAGACATAAAATTGCCCTATATGAATACCCTTTTATTCCCAGAAAAGACGCCTATTATGCAAAAATACCAGAAGGCTATTACTTTGTTATGGGAGACAACAGAGATAACAGCGAAGATAGTAGATATTGGGGTTTGCTTCCAAGGGAAAATATAGTAGGAAAGGCCTTTGTTATCTACTTCTCTGGTGATATACCACCATTGGAAAGCACTGATGTAAACATACTAACAGGCTTTAAGCAGTTGTTTTTGGCCATATTAAATCCTCGTTTTGAAAGGATAGGTAAAAGCCTTATATGGTAAGCTTGATACCAGCCAAGTAGAAATGTTTTATAGCTTCTTTTATAAGATTAGGTTCAAGATTTTTATTAAACATCAATCCTAACATAAGAGAAGGTAGCCTTTCAATATCCACAAAAACTTTATGAATTTTTGTATCTTCTATATACATAAATTGGTTGAGTTCCTCAAAAAATGATATAATTTCATCGTTTTCTGGCCTTTTCTTAAGCAATTTCAGTAAACTTTCACATACTTCTAAGATAACTCCTTCATCAAATTCATGAAAGTTATTCGGAATAGAAGAAAGTTTTGAAAAGGCTTCCTTTATAAGTGATTCGGATAGCATGGGATTACCAAACATAGGATAAACACAAGCTATGCTTTCTCTCACTATCTTTTTAAGAGTAAAAGAAAGAACATCCTGCGATGGTACATGTAAGCTTGTATAAAGAAGAAGGTCTTCTATTTCTGTGTCCGTAAGAGGGTTAAACTCTTCTATTGAACGTAAGGAACTTAAAAACTTACCAGTAAACAGATAGCCTTTGCTTTCTTCTAAGACCACAAAGCTTCCCGCCTCCGGCAAAAAGGGTGTGGAAATAAACCTTAAAATATCACCAGTAGCCAACTTCAACCTCCCACCTGGGAAGGTTTCTATGGTCTTAATCCTACTCAAGGGTATTCCCAAAGCTTTTAACTTTTGTGCTATGTTTAAAGAGGTTATTACAAAAGCCCTTTGGCTTGACTGAAGAAAGTTAACCACTCCAGAAGCTTCATCTAAACCAGGCCCCATAAGAATAAGCCCTTTGACAGCATCCACAGTGCCTACAACTTGTTCCAATTTTGTCCTTATAAGAGCATAGTCCTGATGCGTCCCTACGTTTATTAATATTGGTACCTTTATACTGTCCTTTTCATATATCCTAAGGTACGAGTTCTTTTGAAACAGGCCTTTGTTGTCTTCCACACCAACCCAGTATAGTCCTTCCTTAAGCTCAATAGCTTGGCTTAGGTCCACCTTATATTTTGGAACAGTTTGTGCTTCTACTAAAGCAACTTGAGCTTCTTCCTTAATTGTGCTGACTTTGTGTTCAGGAATATGGCTATATATAATACTTGAAATAAAGTCCCAATTGTCCTTAAACTTATAAGGTAGCTCTTCTTCTTTATATGGTTCCAGTTTAATTCTAACTTCCTTTGTTATGAGACCCTTAAATTTTTCTATATCACAGCTCGATCCTTTTATAGCACCTTTTGACAAATATAGACTGCATTTACCTTCCTCATCTTCAATAGTTAGTATTAAGGTTTTACCCAAACGTAAGAATTTTAAAAGAAGATTTATAGGACCTAAATATTCTAAATGTGCCTGTTCATATATATCTTTGCTTATACTAACTATTTTTGTAAGCAATTCCATAGGATTGAAAGGAAGAACAACATAATTGACATCCCTAAGTCCATATTCTTTTAGTTTATCTGCCTCTTCATACCTATCTATAAAGAATATTGGTGTAATATATTTACCCGATTTGAGTACTTTAAACCAAAAATCCATATCCTCTATGGATAAAAGTAAAACTTCGGGTGAAGAGACTCTTAAGAATTCAAAGGCCTTTTCTTCTTCCAAAGCTACAAGTAGTTTATGGCCAGTTACGTTAAATATATCTACCAATAGGGGAAAGTATTGCTTCCTTTTATCTAAAAGCAAGCACAATACACCCATTAGTAAAGCTCCTTCTTTTCGCTTGCTATTTTTAATAAACTAAGTTGTTCCTTAAGTATGTTTATGGATTGGACAAGCATAAAAAAAGCATGTTCTACTTTTAGAAGAGCAGATTGAAAAGAAAGGTCATCTTCTAAAAGTCTAAGCTCCCTAAACCTCCTATAGAATTCATCTATATTAGTGCCAAAGGCCAAAAGCTCTTTTATAACCTCCTCAGAGAGTTTTAAAGCCTCTTCTCTTGTATCCATACCTTACCTACCTCCTCTCCTTCCGCTCTTGGCATATTATACCTACTAAAAAGGATAGATTCAACCATTTTTAGTTCATAATCCTGAAGGTTTTCTATTATAAGCCTTGCCCTATCACCTTCGTATTCGGACCTTACCTTTATATCCCCCTCCGAGGATCCACAAGAAAGGTCCCCACCACCCGCCATAAAACCCACACCCAAAGAAAGAGTAAGGAAGTTTAGCTCATCTATAAGCATAATTGGCCTTTCTAAGTTTTTGTGTATTTTTAAATACACGCAAAGGGCAAGCCCTACTCTCATAAGGTTTTCTGGAGTAAAAGGATAAAGCCCCAACCTACCAGTTAAATAGTTCTTTTCAAACAACTTCCCTAATTGCATCTTCTACCACCAAGTTTATATCATCAATATTCTTAAGCTTTTTACCCGCAAGCACAAAAAACTCTTCATTGCCCTTTGTCCCCTTAGGCTTAGCCTTAATCACACCCCCTATATTCATACCAAAAGACCTTAAAAATTCTATAACGCTAAGTATGGCTTCTTTTTTGAACTCATCCTCTCTTACTATACCCTTTTTTACCTTCTTTGGTTCCAGTTCAAACTGAGGCTTTACAAGCACAAGCAATACACCATCCTCCTTTAAAAATCTTAACACATTAGGAAGCACTTTTCTTGCTGATATAAAGGATACGTCTACGGTTATTAAATCCACAGATTGGGGTATATGTTCCTCTGTTAGCTCCCTTGCATCCGTTTCTTCATATAGGACCACTCTTGGGTCATATCTTAACTTTGGGTCCATCTGCCCCCTGCCCACATCTACCGCATAGACCCTTTTTACACCATGCATAAGTAAACACTGGGTAAAGCCCCCAGTAGAAGAACCCACATCAAGGGCTATCATATCCTTTACGTTTAAATTAAACCTCTGCAAAGCCCACTCAAGCTTATAACCAGCCCTTGAAACATACTTAGGTGGCTCTTTTACTTCTATTTTTTGACCCTCCTTTACCTTTGTGCCTGGCTTTGTAATTACCCTCCCATCCACAAGAACAAGGCCCGCCATTATCATGGCCTGAGCTTTCTCTCTGGTTGGCGCATAGCCCTTTTCTACCAAATAGACATCAAGCCTCAAAGTTTAAAAAGATGTTTTATTAAATAAAGGATAAAGAGCAAAACAAGGGGAGAGAAATCAAGACCGCTTACCGGTGGAATTACTCTTCTTATAGGGTCAAGTAGGAGTGATATAAACCTGTCAAGAGAAACATAAAACTTGCTTTCCCTTACCTGTGGTATCCAAGAACCAACCGCATGCAAAAAAACTAATACTATTAAAAGGTTTATAAGTAGGGATAGTATACCCTTAATCATTCTACAAGCTCAAGAATAGCAAGCTCGCATCCATCACCCTTTCTTCTGTCTGGAAGCTTTATTATTCTTGTATATCCACCATTTCTGTTTTCAAACCTTGGAGCAATTTCTTCAAAAAGCTTTCTAATTGCCTTTTTGTCAGGAAGAAGCTGTAGAGCTAATCTGCGTGCGGTAAGGTCTCCTTTTTTCCCAAGGGTTATAAGCCTTTCTACAAAAGGCTTTACTGCTTTTGCCTTTTGAAGAGATGTTTCTATCCTTTCTTCCATTATTATGGCCCTCGCAAGGGACCTATAAAGGGCCAATCTTTGTTCTTTTGTTCTATCAAAGTGCTTTTTCTTAACCTTGTGCCTCATGTTTTACCTCCTGCTTTCTATGTCCATCCCTAAGTATAGGCCCATCTGTTTTAAGGCTTCCTTTATTTCATTAATCGCCTTTCTGCCCACATTCTTTGTGCTTTTTAGGTCCTCTTCTGTTAGCCTTACCAGGTCGCCTATGGTGGTTATACCCATTCTTTTTATGGAATTAAGCGCCCTTTGAGAAACATCCAATTCCTCTATGGGAAGGCTAAGCTTTTCTATAAACTCATCCACCACAGCAACTGGTTCTTCTATAACAGGAACTTCATAAGAGATATTCTCTAAGGCACTAAAGTTTTTGACTATAAGCTGGACAGCTTCCTTTATAACCTCGTCGGGTGTTTTTGTACCGTCAGTGTATATTTCCATTATAAGCCTATCGTAATCGCTCCTTTTTTCTACTCTGGTCTTTTCTACCCTAAAGGCTACCTGCCTTACTGGAGAAAAGTCCGCATCTACCAATATCCACCCAACTTCTCCAAGTACTTCCATTTCTTCGGTTGGTACGTATCCGAAGCCACGTTCAATCCTTATTTCCATATTTATCTCTTTCTCTGGGTCTGTTATCGTTAGTATCTTTTGGTCCGGATTTATAATCTCCACGTTGGGTGGAAGACTTAAATCCTTAGCATAGACCACACCTTCACCTTTTTTCTTAAGGTATAGTATCTCCACATCTGCATTGTGAAGTTTAAACCTAACCTTTTTTAGGTTGGCTATTATCTCAAGAGTGTCTTCTTGCACGCCTTCTATGGAAGAAAACTCATGATAAACACCGTATATCTTTACAGCGGTTATGGCTGTACCTTCGATAGAAGAGAGAAGGGTCCTTCTTAATGAATTGCCTATGGTTATACCAAAACCTCTCTCCAAAGGCTCTACCACCAACCTTCCATAGGTCTTTGTCCTTTCTTCCCAATAAACCTTTGAAGGAAAGATAAATTCTCTTAACATAAAACTTCCTCCTTACACTCTTGAGTAGAACTCTATTATGTACTGAAGGTTTACTGGCACTTCAAGCTGTATGTCTTTAGGCAGGTCTAATACCTTTCCTCTAAAGTTATCTTTGTCCAGCTCAAGCCATGGGGGTATGCTTCTCGGGTCTATTCTTTGAATATTTTCAAGAAGTTGAGGAATATCCCTTGACTCTGGTCTTACTTCAATTATATCTCCAGGTTCGACTCTGTAGGATGGTATATCTACCTTTTTACCGTTTACCAAGAAATGCCCATGAGCCACCCATTGCCTTGCCTGCCTTCTTGTAGAAGCAAAACCAAGTCTATAAACCACATTATCTAGCCTTCTCTCAAGCAGCTGAAGGAGTACTTGACCAGTGTTGCCTTTGGAACGAGAAGCCTCATCAAAGTACCTCTTAAATTGCTTTTCTCTAAGACCTCCATATAGAAGCTTGAGTTTTTGCTTCTCCATAAGACGAAGCCCGTATTCGGTAAGTTTCCTTCTTCTACCTTTTGTCCTTCCGTGCTGCCCTGGTGGGAAGTTCCTTCTTGCTAATATCTTTGGAGCGCTTGCTTTCCCTGATACAACAACTCCAAACCTTCTATCGTGCCTTACCTGTGGTCCTATGTACCTACCCATGCTTTAAACCCTCCTCTTTGCAGGTGGTCTGCAGCCGTTGTGAGGAATGGGTGTAATATCCCTTATGGCCTTTATCTTTATACCAGCTGCATGTATGGCCCTAAGGGCCGATTCTCTTCCTGCACCAGCTCCTTTAATCCTTACCTCTGCTTCTTGAAGACCGTATTCCTGAATAGCTCTTTTTGCTGCCTTTTGGGCCGCCAACTGGGCTGCATAGGGCGTGCTTTTCCTTGTACCCTTAAAACCAACGGTTCCGCCGCTTTCCCACACTAGGGTGTTGCCCTGCTTGTCCGTTATGGTAACTATGGTGTTGTTAAAGGTACTAAGTATATGCACTATACCCTCTGTTACAGTTTTCTTTTGTTTTTTGGTTTGTTGTTTCCTCTTTGCCATACACTACCTCCTTACTTAACTATCTTTTTCTTTGTGCCTCCCACTGTCTTCCTCTTACCCTTCCTTGTTCTCGAATTGGTTCTTGTCTGCTGCCCTCTAACTGGGAGCCCTCTAACGTGCCTTATGCCTCTATAACATCCCATATCTATAAGCCTTTTTATATTCATCTGCACTTCTCTTCTTAGGTCTCCTTCTACTGTGTAATTTTGTTCTATAAACTTACGTATGGTGTTTAGTTCTTCTGGAGTTAGCTCTCCAAGCCTTTTTGTGCATGGAATGCCAGTTTTTTCGCATATTTCCCTTGCCCTTGCCCAGCCAATACCATAAAGGTAGGTAAGGGCCACCTCCAGCTTTTTGCCATCAGGAAGGTCAACACCTGCTATCCTTGCCATCTTTTACCTCCTTAACCTTGCCTTTGCTTATGCTTTGGGTTTTCGCATATTACCATAACTCTTCCCTTTCTTCTAATCACCTTACACTTGGCACATATGGGCTTTACGGAAGGTTTAACCTTCATGCTTACCTCCTTGTAAGCTAAAAATTATACCACAAATCATCCTCTATATATTATCCTACCCCTTGTAAGGTCGTAAGGAGATAGCTCCACCTTTACCTTATCGCCCGGTAGTATCCTTATAAAGTGGATACGCATTTTACCAGATACATGGGCAAGTACTTCATGGCCTGTTTCTAACCTTACCCTAAACATGGCGTTGGGCAAGGCCTCTAAAACTTCACCCTCAAGCACTATGCCTTTCTCTTTGGGTTTTTCTTCTCCTTTCTTCTTACCCATCCTTAAACTCCGTTAATACTATTGGCCCTTGCTTAGTTACAGCAACCACATACTCATAGTGGGCAGAAGGGCTTTTGTCTGCAGTTATAACCGTCCAACGGTCTCCGTCATGGGCTATCTCTTCCGTTCCAAGAGACAACATGGGTTCAATGGCAAGCACCATGCCTTGCCTCAGCTTATAATCCCTCTTTTCCTGTGCTAAGGTGGCTGGGTGGTTTGGGATAAAGGGGTCCTCATGCACCTTTCTACCTATACCATGCCCTCCAAGGTTTTTCAGAGGATAAACCCCATACTTTTTGGCCACTCTATATATGGCATCCACTATATCAGAAACCCAGTTCCCTGGGACGCACGCCTTAACGGCCTCTTGTAAGGCTTCTTTTGTAGCCTTCATAAGCATTTCCTTTTCCTTGCTAACCTCTCCCACTGCTATAGTAATTGCAGAGTCCCCTGCATAACCATCCACATAAGCTCCAAAATCAAGACTTACTATATCACCCTCTTTTATTATCTGTTCCTTCTTGGGTAATCCATGCACCACAGCTTCGTTTATGGATACGCATAAGCTTGCAGGGAACCTTTCATCGCTAAAGGGAGGCTTATAGTTTAAAAAGGCTGGCTTTGCCCCTCTCTTTTTCGTTTCTTCCCTTGCTATCATATCAAGTTCGTAGGCAGAAATTCCAGGCCTTACGGCCTTGGCTACAGCCTGAAGGACTTCCACCACCACATCACAAGCTCTTTTTATCTTTTCAATCTCCTTAAAGGAGTAAAGCTCAACCGCCATCCTTCAATACCTCTAAAAGTCTACTATGCACCTCTTCCACATTTTTTGTGGCATCCAAACTAATTAACTTATGCCTTTTTTCGTAAAATTCAACAAGTGGCTGTGTTTGTTCTTTATAGACTTTAAACCTTCTGCGTACTACTTCCTCTTTATCATCATCTCTTTGTATCAGCTTGCCACCGCAGAGGTCGCATACACCTTCTTGCTTTGGCGGGTTGTACATTACATGATAGACAGCACCACACACAGAGCATGTTAACCTCCCAGAAAGCCTATCCACTACTGCTTCTTCAGAAATCTCAAAAAGCACTACTTTATCTATGTCCCTTCCGTATTTTTTAAGCATTTCCTCAAGGGCTATGGCCTGCGGCACAGTTCTTGGAAAGCCATCCAAGATAAATCCACCATCTTTGGGCATGACCTCTTCTATAAGTGATATTACCACCTCATCGGGAACAAGTTCTCCCCTGTCCATGTATTCCTTTGCCCTTTTACCAAGGGGAGTACCTTTTTTCACCGCTTCTCTTAGCAGGTCGCCAGTAGATATGTGAAGCATACTCATCTCTTGAGATAATCTTTTTGCCTGCGTACCTTTACCAGACCCGGGAGGCCCAAGAAATACTACTATCACCTTACCTTCCTCCTATATTTGGTGTACTTCTGCTGGAGTAGTTGGGCTTCAAGCTTGTTTATGGTATCTAGGGCCACGCCTACCACTATAAGAGCAGTTGTACCACCAAAATAGAAGGGTACCTTTAGCCACATGCTTACAAATATGGGTATTACGGCCACCACGCTGAGGAATATGGCTCCCACAAAGGCCAGCCTGTTTACTATATGCTCTAGATATTTTTGCGTATCCTGTCCAGGTCTTATACCAGGTATAAAGGCGCCTACCTTCTTTAAATTATCCGCCACATCAACAGGGTTTATAAGCACTGCAGTGTAAAAGTACGTAAAGAAGACTATAAAGGCCACATAGAGTATGTTGTATGGTAGGGTGGTGGGGTTAAAGGCATCATGCATGGCCTTGGCTATGGGATGCTGTATAAAGCCAAGAACTGTGGAAGGTATTATAAGCAAGGACTGAGCAAAGATTATGGGTATTACTCCAGCTGGGTTTATCTTTATGGGAAGATAGCTAGAAGAACCTACTACCTCTTGCCTGCCTACTTGCCTTCTTGGGTGTTGTATAGGTATCCTTCTCTCTGCCTCTTGTATAAAGACTATGCCTACTACCACAGCTATTACAAACAAAATGGCACCCACAAAGGCAAAAGGTGATATATCCCCGTTTCTAAGTGAATCCCATACCCTTATGGCTGCATTGGGAAAGCCAGCTACTATACCAGCAAATATAAGCAGGGACATACCATTTCCTATACCCTTTTCCGTTATCCTATCTCCGACCCACACCAAAAACATGGTGGAAGAAACAAGGGAAATGATGGTTGTTAAAGAAAATAGAATGCCTGGGTCTGATACAATGGGCGTTCCCTTTGGTGAAACTTGCCCCTGAAGCCATACAGTTATACCCAAGGATTGCACAAAAGCCACGACAAGTGTAAGATACCTTGTATATTGGTTTATCTTATATCTTCCATAGTCTCCTTCTTCCTTGGCAAGCCTTTGGAGTTCTGGTACAGCCACAGTTAACAGTTGCATCATTATGGAGGCAGATATATAGGGCATTACACCAAGGGCAAAGAGAGTCATCCTTCCAAGGTTTCCGCCAGAAAATATATCGTAAAGGTAAAATATGGTACCCTCAAAGCTTTTGAAGAAATCCTGAAGAGCTGTAGTATCTATACCAGGCAAGGGTATGTGGCTACCAAGCCTGTATATGGCCAACATAAAAAGAGTGTAGAAAAACCTACTTCTAAAGTCCTCAAGAGAAAAAACCTGCCTGAGGTACTCTATCACTTTAGCTCCTCACAGGTACCGCCAATGGCTTGTATTTTTTCTTTTGCTGACTGTGAGAAGGCGTGGGCTTTTACTTTAAGAACCTTTGTAAGCTCTCCATCACCAAGCACCTTTACGGGCAGGCCCTTTTTCACAAGACCTTTTTCCAATAGCTTCTCTGGAGTTACCTCCTCACCAGTCTCAAAGTATCTTTCAAGGGTTCTAAGGTTTACCACTGCATACTCCACCCTATCCAAAGGCCTAAAGCCTCTCTTGGGAATCCTTTTGTGTAGAGGTGTTTGTCCACCTTCAAACCATGAGGGTAGTCTTCTATCTCCTGAACGTGTCTTTTGACCCTTGTGGCCCTTGCCACAGGTCTTTCCAAGGCCAGAACCTATACCTCTTCCTACCCTTCTCTTTTCCTTTGTAGCTCCTTCATTGGGTGCCAGCTCATGTAGTTTCATCCTTCTACCTCCTCCACCTCAAGAAGGTGGATAGCCTTACGTATATTTCCTCTAACCATAGGATTATCCTCAAGTATGACTTCCTGTCCAGTTTTCCTAAGACCAAGGCTTTTCACCGCTTTTATTTGAGGCTCTGGCTTACCAGCTAACCCTCTTACAAGCTTTACTCTTAACTTTGCCATAACATACCTCCTTAGGGTATACGCAGGTCCCTTGCGTATATGTGATACCTCTTTCTCAATACCTCAGGGTCTATACCCCTTTCCTTTGCCACCTCTTCCAGGGACCTAAGCTTCAAAAGAGCATCAAAAACAGCTCTTACCACATTGTTTGGGTTTGTGCTACCTTGTAGCTTGGTAAGCACGTCCGTGTATCCCGCCAGTTCAAAGATGGGTTTGGCAGCACCGCCAGCCACTATACCAGTTCCACGCCTTGCTGGTATTACCTTTATCATGGTTGGTCCATAATGTCCTGTTACATCGTGGGGAACTGTACCGTTTTCAATTGGAACCCTTATAATGTGCTTTTTACCATCCTCTATAGCCTTAGCTATTGCTATGGGGACTTCTCTTGCCTTTCCAAGCCCAAAGCCTACAAATCCTCTTTTGTCTCCCACTATAACAAGGGCACTAAAGGAAAACCTCTTTCCGCCTTTTGTAACCCTTGTGGTCCTCTTAGCATATATAAGTCTTTCTTCTATCTGTAGCTGGTCCTCAATTTCTGCTATCCTCTGATCCCTTCTTTTGTTGTCAATGAGTTTTTCAATAGCTATACCACCCATCTTTACCTCCTTTAAAACTCAAGACCAAGCTCTCTGCACTTGTCTGCAAAGGCTTTTATTTTGCCGTGATAGAGAAAACCTCCTCTGTCAAAAACTACTCTTTTTATACCCTTTTCAAGGGCCTTTTTGACTAAAAGCTCTGCCACCTTTTGCACATCCTCTATGGACTTTCCACCTCTTTTGCCGGTCAGCTGTACAAATTCAGGATCTATGGAAGAGGCGGAAACAAGAGTATGGGCCCTCGTATCATCTATTATCTGGGCATAGAAGGCGTTTAAGCTCCTATAAACACAAAGTCTAGGCCTTTCGGGCGTCCCAAAGATTTTCCTTCTTATCCTCTTGTGCCTTCTTTCTCTTTTTTCATGCCTGCTTAACTTTGCCATACCTTACCTCCTTACTTCTTACCACCCTTTCCGGCAGATTTACCAGCCTTGAGCCTTAGCACTTCACCCTCATAGCGTATGCCTTTGCCCTTGTATACGTTGGGCTTCCTAAAGGCCCTTATCTGCGCACAGACTTGACCCACCTTTTCTTTATCTATGCCACTAACATAGATTTTGTTTTCTTTTACCTCTATTTTTACATCGGGGGGTATGGGGTATATGACTGGGTGGGAGAGTCCTAAGCTTAGCTCTAAATTGCTTCCTTTTACAGCAGCCCTGTATCCAAGTCCCACCACTTCCAGTACCTTGGTAAATCCTTCTGTAACCCCTTTTATCATATTTCTAATAAGGGCAGCGGTGGTACCGTGCATGGCCCTATGGAAGGGCTGATCTGTGGGTCTCTCCACTTTTATCGTGTTGTTTTCAATGGAAACCTTTATGTCTGGGTGTATTCTCATGGAAAGCTTACCCTTCGGCCCTTCCACTTTAAGCTCTCCACCTTGAAGGCTTACTTTTACATTCTGCGGTATTTCTATGGGCTTTTTACCTATTCTTGACATGGCCACACCTCACCATACATAAGCTATAAGCTCTCCACCCTTACCAAGCTTGCGGGCCTCATGGTCCGTAATAATTCCCGCATCGGTGGAGAGTATGGCTATACCAAAGCCTCTTTCCACATAAGGCACTTTATGCTTTGGAGTATATATCCTTCTTCCTGGCTTGGACACTTTTTCAATACCAGATATAACATTCCTTTCCTTTTTGGGGTCTGCGTACTTAAGATGTATCCTTAACTTGTATTGGGTGCCCTTCTTCTCTTCTTCCAGCCTTTCCCAATCCTTTATATAGCCTTCCTTCTTGAGAAGCTCAAGAATGGCCTCTTTTAGCTTTGAAGAGGGCACATCCACATAATCCATGCGCCTTTGTATGGCGTTCTTTATAGCGGAGAACATATCTGCTATAGGATCCATTCCCTTTACCTCCTTACCAGCTTGACTTTTTAACGCCTGGAAGCTCACCTTTGAGGGCAAGCTCCCTAAAACAAAGCCTACACATACCAAACTGCCTTATAAAACCCCTTGGCCTGCCGCACAGGGGACATCTGTTCTTCTGCCTTACCACATATTTCGGGAAATGCTTTACATCCTTTGCTACTTTAGCCTTTCTTGGCATGTTAACCTCCTACACTCCTTATGGGAAGTCCGAGGAGAGAAAGTAGCCAAAAGGCCTCCTCGTCCTTCTTTGCCGTTGTATGGATTATTATGTCCATACCCCTTATGGCATCCACCTTTTCGTAGTCAATCTCTGGGAAGACTATCTGCTCCGCAATACCAAAGGCGTAGTTTCCCCTTCCATCAAAGGACCTTGGGTTTAGCCCCTTAAAGTCCTTAACCCTTGGCAAAGCCACAGATATAAGCTTATCAAGGAAGTCCCACATCCTTTCCTTTCTGAGCGTAACCTTTAGGCCTACGGGCATACCCTTCCTTAGCTTAAAACCTGCCTCAGACTTCTTTGCCCTTCTTACTGCTGGTTGTTGCCCTGTAATGGCCCTCAGGTCTTCTATAGCTCTTTCAAGTTGTTTAATATCTCCCACAGCCTCACCTACGCCCATATTTACCACAATCTTAACTATTTTGGGTACTTCCATAGGGTTTTTGTAGCCAAAGCGGTTTATAAGCTGTGGGACCACCTCTTCCCTGTACTTGGTATAAAGCCTCGGTACATATTTTGTCTCTACACTCATCTTTTAACCCTCACTTTTTCTTTCACAAGGTCAATATTCTCGTTGCATTTTTTACAGTACCTGTACTTCCTTATAGTATCTCCCTCTATTAGGGTTCTTATGCCTACCCTGGTAGGCTTTTGACACTTGGGACAAAGGAGCATTACATTGCTTATATGAATTGGAGCCTCTATTTCATATATGCCACCCTCTCTAACATTAGGGATCTCTCTTATGTGCTTTTTTACAAGGTTAACATCTTTTACTATTACCCTGTTTTCCTCTCTGAGTACCCTTATAACCTCTCCCGTCTTTCCTTTTTCTCTGCCCCTCATAACCACCACTGTATCACCCTTTTTTATCCTCTGAGCCATCACACCACCTCCGGAGCCAAAGATGCCAACTTGGTAAAGCCTCTATTTCTCACTTCTCTTGCAATGGGGCCCAATATACGTGTGCCAAGCGGCTCTCCATACTGATTTAGCAATACTACTGCATTGTCATCAAACTTTATATAGCTACCATCTGGGCGCCTTACCTCCTTCTTAGTCCTTACCACCACAGCCCTGTATACTTTACCCTTCTTTGCAGGGCTATTGGGTGCAGCCACCTTAACTGTCACAGTGACCACATCACCCACGGTGGCATACTTTCTTGGAGCATAAGGTATGCCTATTATCTGCACCTTTTTGGCGCCCGAGTTATCAGCTACATTAGCATAGCCTTGTCTTTGTATCATGGCTCTTCACCTCTAACATAAGCTAAGAATTATATCACAATTAAACCTTTGTGTAAAGGTCCAAAAGCCTTTAGACCCAAACCTAAGGCTCTAAGGGAATTGAATTATAAAAGATGACACATGCTTTTGTCAAGAAAAAAAATATTTCACGAAAACATCACGCAAGACAGCAATATGATGAGTATAATATAATATACAAAGGTAAGCACCTATGGAGGGTTAAGCCATGAGGAAAAGGGTATCAATGCTTGTTGGACTTGTAGTAGTTATACTTTCTGGACTGTTTTTTGTAGCTTGCGGAGGTGGCGGAGGAGGCAGCACGCAAACTGGTAGTGTTTCTCTATTCTTTACAGATTCACCTGCAGATGTCTATTCTTCTGTGCTTGTAAAGGTCTATGAGGTAAACCTTTGTTCAGATAACCAATGCCAGAATAAGGTCAACCTTTTTACAAACCAGCAAGGTCTTGAGGTGGACCTAAGCAAGCTAAACGGCATCCTCCAGTATATAAACACCGCCAACATACCACAGGGAACCTACAACAGGCTTGAGGTAATACTGGACAAAAACCTAACTATAATTGATGGCTCTGGAGTATATCACCCTGCTATTTTTACGCCCATGCAAGAAAAACCTAACAAGCCTAACACAGTGCAGTGTGATAATGCTAGCAACAAATGTTATATAAGGTTTAATGGCACAGTGCAGCCCTTTGCCATGGGTAAGCTTGTGGTGGATTTCCAGCTAAAGGAGTTTGAAGTGAAGGAATCTAATGAACCTACTACTCCCTGGCAGGTTACGGAAGTAAAGATGATGCCACTGACTCCACAAACCAACAAATACAAAGTATACCTTTCTGTACAAAGCGTAAACTCACAGAACAACACCATTACAGGCACTTGGATGGGTAAAACTTACACGGTAAACATAAGCTCAAATACGGTATGTGAGATAAATGACAACTACTATCAAGGAACTAACTGCATCAATCAAATACAAAGTGGCATGTGCATTGAGGTAAAGACCTATCAAGACCCTTCAAACCTTACCACTTTTACAGCTACCAAGATAGAAATGGAAGAGCCAGACAAGTGTGCAAATTCTTCCGGACCTAGTCCTAACTACACAGAACTAAAAGGAACTGTATCATCAAAAGACAGCCAAAATTCAACCTTTAACATAAATACATATAACAATCCCATAAAGGTAACACCTTCCACTTACTGCGAATACCAAGAAGATGTTTATATGATGGGCACTCAATGTCTCACAAACCTTCAAACTGGCTGGCTTGTAGAGGTAAAGATAAACTCCAACAATGAAGCCATAAAGATAGAGAAAGAGTAGTAAAACTTTTGGGCAGGCCTTTGGCCTGCCTGCTTACCACCTTAAACTAAAAATAAATACCCTTTATAATGGATGTGTTATAATAGAGATTTCTGTATAAGGAGGTAAAGGATGCGTGTAAAGGGTCCCTCTTCAAGGAAGTTTAAGAAGAAGATCCTCAAGCTTGCCAAGGGCTTTAGAGGTCAAAGGAAGAACGTTTATAGAAGGGCAAAGGAATATGTCTTTAGAGCTTTGCAATATCAATATAGGGACAGAAGGCAAAGAAAAAGGCAATTTAGAAGGCTTTGGATTGCTCGTATAAATGCAGCGGTAAGGCCTTATGGACTTTCTTACAGCAAGTTTATAAATGGACTTTCAAAGGCTGGTATAAACTTGAATAGAAAGGTGCTTGCCGACATGGCAGTAAGAGACCCAGAAGGCTTTGCCCAAATAGTAAACAAGGCAAAGGAAGCTCTGGCCCAGCCTGTATGATAGACCTAAAAGGCTTAGAGGAAGAGTTAAAAGAGGACCTACATAAGGTAGAGTCCCTTACCCAGCTACAGGGTATAAAGGCTAAGTATATAGGTAAAAGTGGATTTATAACTCAAGCAATCGCCAACATAAAGAATGTGCCACCAGAAGAAAGAAGAGAATATGGGCAAAGGGTAAATAAGCTAAAGGAGTATGCGGAAGAATTAATAAGAAAAAAGGAAGAGGAGCTAAAGAAGCTTGAGCTTGAAAAAAGGCTATCGCAAGAGTGGCTTGACCTTTCAGTAGTTCTTGAGCCTTCCTTTGGCACATACCACCCACTAACTAAAACACTCAAGAGGATAAAGGACATATTTGTAAGCATGGGCTTTTCTGTTATGGAAGGCCCAGAGGTGGAGCTAGAGGAGTACAACTTTGACAAGCTAAACATCCCAAAGGACCACCCAGCGAGGGATATGCAAGACACATTCTATGTAAACAAAGAGGGCTACCTTTTGAGGACTCACACTTCACCAGTACAGATAAGAACTATGCTATCCCAAAAGCCGCCCATATACATGATAGCTCCAGGCAAAGTATACAGAAGGGATGATGACCCAACCCATTCGCCCATGTTCCATCAGGTAGAAGGTCTGGCAGTGGATAAGTACATAAACTTTGGCCATATGAAGTACACCATAGAAACCTTTCTTAAAGAGTTTTTTGAGGTGGATGTGCCTGTACGTTTTAGGGCCTCTTACTTTCCTTTTACAGAGCCTTCTGCCGAAGTGGATATTGGGTGTGTTATATGTGGTGGTGAGGGTTGTAGGGTTTGTAAAGAATCTGGCTGGCTTGAGGTGATGGGGTGTGGTATGGTGCATCCTGCAGTGCTTGAAAACTGCCATATTGACCCAGAGGTCTATCAGGGCTTTGCCTTTGGTATGGGAGTAGAAAGGCTTGCCATGTTATACTTTGGCATAGATAACATAAAGCTCTTCTTTGAAAACGACCTGAGATTTCTAAAACAGTTTTAGCCATGTTAAAAGAATTTACACCAGAGGAAAGAAAGGTAGTTTTAAGCATAACCTTTGCCGTTATGGTACGTATGCTTGGTCTTTTCTTGCTTTTGCCCGTATTATCTCCCTATCTTAAGACACTGCAAGGTTCCACACCACAGCTCATAGGCCTAGCCATAGGCATATACGGCCTTGCCCAAGCTCTTTTGCAAATACCCTTTGGATACCTATCGGACAAGCATGGAAGGAAGCCCATCATTTTTGTAGGTATGTTCACCTACGCCATAGGAAGCTTGATGGCAGGCCTTGCGGGAAATATATGGAGTATGGTTTTTGCTCGTTTTATTCAGGGATTTGGTGCGGTTTCTTCTGCCATGATAGCTCTATCGGCGGACCTTACCAGAGAAGAGGTAAGGACTAGGGCCTTTGCCCATATAGGTGCTTCCATAGGTCTTACCTTTGCGCTAAGCCTTGCCATATCCCCTGTGCTGGCGGGGAAGTTTGGCGTTCCCTTTCTCTTCTTCCTTACAGCCTTTTTAAGTATACTGGCTCTATTTATCCTTATGACGCAGGTGCCAGAGCCAAAAGTAAGGTCCACAGAAAGGGAGATAAACCCTTCCCTTAGCAACATAACTCATCTTTTAAAAGACAAAAATCAAATCTTTTTAAACTTTTCTGTGGGCTTACTTCATGCTTACTTGGTACTTTTATTTACAGTAGTTCCCTATGAACTTGTATATGAGTATAGTCTTCCAAAGATAAAGCACTGGGAAATATACTTGCCTACAGTTTTGCTTTCTCTTATTCTCATGGTACCAGCCATAATAGTGGCGGAAAAAAGAAAAAAGTTTAGAGAAGTCTTCCTTTCTGCAGTTTTCTTACTTGGGCTTTCTTTTGCCACTTTACATTTTGTGGGAAATTTTGTAGGTATTGTTTTGGCTGTGCTTTTTTTCTTTTTGGGGTTTAATATGCTGGAAGCCCTTATTCCTTCTCTTCTCACAAGGCTAACCCATAAGGACCTTAGAGGCCTTTCCCTAGGCTTTTTTAATACAACTCAATTTTTGGGAGCTTTCCTTGGCGGTATGTGGGGAGGCTATACCTTAAAACATGGCTACAGTTATATGACCCTTTTTGCCATGGCTTTTGCCATCTTTTGGTTTTTTGTGGGAAGCCTTTGGTTTTTGGGGCTAAGAATTCCTAATGCATCTACAAGGTCTTGAACTACTACTTACTATACTTGAATACAGGGATGTTTATACAAGAGGGCATACAGATAGGGGCATCTTTTACGCCACAAAGATAGGCGAAAGCCTTGGACTTTACGAAAGGGAACTTGACCTTCTTCGTATTGGTGGTATGTTGCACGATGTGGGGAAAATAGCCATACCAGACGTTATACTCCTAAAGCCGGGAAAGCTTACAAAAGAAGAGTTTGAAGTGATGAAGCTCCATGTGCAACTGGGCTATGAAATGGTAAAGGGCCTTGACCTACCTTATGAATCCCTTGAAGTTTTACTATACCATCAAGAAAAATACGATGGTACTGGATACCCTTACGGATTGAAAGGTCAAGAAATACCTTTACTTGCAAGGATATACACCATTGCGGATGCTTTTGAAGCTATGACTGCAAGGAGAATATACAAGACTGCAAAAACCTGGGAACAGGCTTTGAATGAGCTTGAAGAGCTGGCAGGTTTACAGTTTGACCCAGATATAGTAGGTTATGCCATCAAAACACTGAGAGGCTTAAAGCATGTGGAAGTAAACCATTCCCGTGTAAATCAAGAGATAGAAAAGATAAGGTGGAGTTTTCAGTATTTAGACCCAACTGGAGCCATAAAGGGGGACCTTTTTCTACCAACGCTAAAAGCCTTTATGGACAAAAGAGAAAGTTTTTGTTTGACAGTTTTTGATATAAAAAATCTCACCCAAATAAACCTTGAAAGGGGCTGGGAGGCTGGCAACGAAGTCCTAAAACATCTTGTAAAAGCTATAAACATCCAATGCTGTGCTTCTTATGATATAAGGGACATAATCTTAAGGTTGATGAAGGAAGATGTAATAGATATAACAAGCCCTGTTGTATTCCGTATAGGGGGCGATGAGTTTGCAGTTATAGCACCGTATATTCCACCTGAGGAGAAGGTTCTTGGAGTTATAAAGGCTATGAAAGATATTAACATAGAAATAGACTATATGCGACTTGAATATCCTTCAGTCATTTCCACTTATCAGGAGGCTATTAATAGAATCTTTGCTTTTACTAAGAATAAGTTCATTGATTTTTATAGATAAGGTCTATAATACGTTTGGTGAGAAATTGATTAAGCAAAGGTGATGCCATTAGACCTTTTGTTAAAAATAAATGAGACAAAAAATGTATGGGCGGGTCTTTGACCCGCCTGATGTTTTATAATCTGGCAGGTTTAAAACCTGCCACTACAAAGGATGAATTTCTCACCTGGCGTATAGATAAGGTCTATAATGTATTCTCATGAATACACAAGAGCTTGCTAAAATTTTAAAAGCATCACATGTGGGTGAGCCACTTTCCTTCTTTGGCTTTTCCATAGACAGTAGGACAGTAAAAGGTGGGGAGGTTTTTATAGCCCTGAGGGGTAAGGTGCATGATGGTCATAACTTTGCCCAAGAAGCCATAAAAAAAGGTGCGGTTGCTGTCCTTTGTGAAAGGCTTCTTGACCTTCCTAAGAATGTGCCACAAATATTGGTAGAAGACAGCCTATCGGCTTTGAGAAATATTGCCCTTTGGAAAAGGGAAAACTTCAAAGGTAAGGTAGTAGCAATAGCTGGTTCGGCTGGTAAAACCACCACAAAGGAGATGACAGCCTTTTTACTCTCCAAGGTGAGGAAGGTGTGTAAAACTCCAAGAAATTACAATTCGCAGGTTGGTGTGCCTTTGTCTGTGGCTAACTTTGAAGAAGACTGTGCTTTTTGGGTTGTGGAGCTTGGAGCAAGTCAAAAGGGTGATGTTAAAAGGCTTGTGGAAATAGTAAAGCCACATGTAAGGGCTATAACAGCCATAGGAGAAGAACACTTAGAAACCTTTGGATGCCTTGATGATGTAATTCTTGGGAATGGGGAAATATTTTATGGGATGGAAGAAAAGGACTGGGGTGTATGTCCTGCAAAGGTATCTCATTGTTATGCCATACCTAAAAAGCTAACCTTCGGTGATGAAGATTTTTCCGCCGAAGAGATAAAACTTTCTGCAGAAGGAGTAAGTTTTAAAGTAAAAGGAAAAGAAGTATTTATTCCTATACCAAGCCTTGCAGTAGTGGAAAATGCCCTGTGTGCCTTTCGCATACTTGAAGCCCTTGGTGTTGATTGGAGGGAGATATCTAATAGCCTTACAGATTTCCACCCTGTGGAAGGGAGGTTTAGAGTTATAAAAAAGAAGGACCTTATTCTCATTGATGACACTTACAACGCCAATCCACCGTCGGTAAGGATGGCTCTAAAAAGCCTTAGCCTTTTTGATGGGTACAGAATAGCAGTTTTGGGAGATATGCTAGAGCTTGGGGAGCTTTCAGAAGCCTATCATAGAGAAATAGGTAGGCTTTGCACAGAGCTTGGTATAGACCTTTGTTTGTTTTATGGAGACCATATGAAGTATGCCTACCAAGAATGCCTTCAAAAAGGAGGCAATTGTACATTTTTTGAAGATAAGAAAAGGCTATTGGATTTTCTCCTGGGTAAGTCTTTTGGAAAAGCTGTTATACTTTTTAAAGGTTCAAGAGGTATGAAGATGGAAGAACTGGTGGAGGGTTTTATAGATGGCAGACTTTGTGGATGTATATAAAAAACTTGAAGAGAATGTATTATTCCATACAAAGCTTGAAAAGATAAAGTATGAAGACGGAAAACTATTTTTAACCATTACACCGCTTTCCCAAAGGTTTTTGCTTTTGGGAGATTCGGTAAAAGTAGGTTATATGACTATGCTTCTGCCTGGTAGGGTGGTAGGGAAGGGTGAAAACCTAATAATAAATCTATTTTATGCAGGAGAGGGAAAGTGGGGAGATAGGAGCAAGCCAAGGGTGCCAGTTCAAAAGGATCTTAACTTTACAGTGCTTATAAAGTTTGAGGGCATTTATAGGGCCTTTGAGCCTGTAGATATATCTGAAGCAGGCCTATCACTTATAACACTTGATGACTCCATAATACCCATGATGTTGGGCAAAAGTTTGGAGTTTAAGCTTACAGGTAGGGAAGAGCTGTCTGGCGTGTCTGGAACACTCCGCCTTGTAGGTATAATGGAGGAAAAAAAGGTAATCAAGCTTTCTTGTGAAATTGATCTAGACGACGCCGATGCAACAAAGGTAAGGCTATATGTGATGAAGACGATAGAAAAACTACTCAGCTCTTGACAGAGAAAATAAGAATATTAGAATATAATTATATCGTTATACCACTTAGGAGTAGGAACATGGTTGCTATATTTATCCTAATCTTATGGACCACTTTCTTGTTTGCCAAGGAGCTAAAGATTCAAGAGGCCATAGACCTTGCCCTCAAAAACAGTCCAATAATAAAGGCTTCCCAAAGGGATGTGAAGGCTCAAGAGCTTGAGTTAAAGGCTGCCAAGGGTGCACTTTTCCCAAGGATAAAGCTTGAGGAAACCTACACAAGAACCGATGTGCCAGCCTACGCCTTTATGAGTAAGCTAAACCAAGAGAGGATCACCTTACAAGACTTTGACCCTGCAAAGCTAAACAATCCACCAGCCATAAACAACTTTGAAACAAAGATAAGCTTGGAAGTGCCCATATGGCTAGGTGGTAAAATCCAGTCTGCTAAAAGGATGGCAGAACACGAATACAAGGCTGTAAGCCTTGAGGCAAGTAGAAAAGAAGAAGAGGTAATAAGGCAAGTATATCACACCTATGTGGATGTGGCCTTGGCAAAGGAAGCCGTAGAGGTATCCAAGCAGGCAGTAGAGGATGCAAAGGAGCATCTGAGGCTTGCTGAGCAGATGCATAAGGTAGGGATGGGGCTTTTGTCCGATGTGCTGAGGGCGCAAGTTTATCTTTCAAAGGCTCAAGAGAACTTAGAAAAGGCTGAGAGAAACTACAGCGTGGCAAAAAGGGGTCTTGAGGTTGTTATAGGCCTTAGGCTTGGAGACTTTGAGGTGGAAGGTCTAAAGGCATGCCCGCAGGTAAATGTGGAAGGGCTAAAAGAAAAGGCGGTCCAAAGAAGGGATATAAAAGCTATGGAAGAAAGGTTAAGGACCCTGCAAGAGGCCTATAGCTTTGCCCTCTCTGATAACCTTCCACACATATACGCCTTTGGCCAATACTTCCTTAACTCAAAGGACCATCCCTTCGGTTCCGATGGTAAGGGTTACATGGTGGGGCTTGGCTTTTCTTGGGCTTTTGATACGGGCCTAACCACTCTTAGGAAGGCTCAAGCAAACCTTGAAAGAAGGTATGGATTGGAGGAAAGGATAAGGCTTATAAAGGATATGGCCTTGCTTGACGTAGAAAAGGCTTATGCAGAGTATAAGAATGCTCTTGATATGCTAAGGTCTGCAGAAGACAGAATTAAGGCAAGCAAGGAAGTGCTAAGAGTTATTGAGTTAAGGTATAAAAACGGCCTTGCCAGAATGGTGGATATTTTGGATGCACAAACAGAATTGGACAAGGCAAGGCTTGAAAGGATACAAGCCATAAACGCATGCCATAAGGCTTACGCAGACCTTCTTTTTGGTGCAGGCTTGATAGAGGAGGTGAAAAGATGAAAGGTTGGATAAAGTATGCGGCTTTTGCTTTCCTGATGCTTTTGGTAGTTTTGTGGCTTGGTGGCTTTTTCTCCCATAGGGAAAAGGCTGGAGAAGTAAAGAAAGAGACGGCTACCGTGGGAGGTCTAACCATAGGCTCTGTGGAAAAGGTTTCTGAGATAAGCTCTCCCTACACTGGGCAGATAGTGGCGGACAAGAGGATAGAGGTAAGCACCAGAATAATGGGAAAGGTGAAGAAGGTTTTTGTGCAAGAAGGACAGATGGTAAAGCCTGGGCAGATTCTTGTGGAAGTGGATGCACAAGATATAAAGGCACAAGTTTCTGCAGTAAGTGAACAAATGGCTCAGGCGGAGCAAGCTCTTAAGTCTGCCACTGCAAACTACGAGGCGGTAAGCAAAACCTTTGAAAGGTATTCAAGGCTTTTAAAAGAAGGAGCCATAACACAGCAGGAGTTTGACCAGATAAAGGCCCAGTATGAGTCTGCAAAGGCTCAGGTAGAACAGGCAAAAGCTGGCATAAGGGCCTTACAAAACCAAAAACAAGCGGTAGCAAGCAATTTAAACTATGCAAGCCTTGTATCACCAGTGGAAGGCTATGTGGCGCACAAACAGGTGGATGTGGGAGATTTGGCAGTGCCAGGACAGCCCTTGCTTGTGGTAGAGTCCCCACCCTACCTTTTTGAAGTATTTCTACCAGAAAGGTTCGTTGGGAAAATAAAGGTGGGCCAAGAGTATGGAGTTTATGCACCAAGCCTTGGCAAAAACCTAAGGGCCAAAGTAAAAGAAGTATCTTCTGCCCTTGACCCAGCTACGAGAACCTTTAGGGTAAAGCTTGAGTTTGAACAAAATAAGGACTTAAGGAGTGGTATGTACGGAAGCCTTCTCATACCAGAAAAGGTGGAAGCCCTTTTGGTGCCAGAATCAGCCATAGTTAGGAGGTTTGACTTTACAGGGGTATGGGTCGTAAAGCCCGATAACACTTTGGAGCTTAGGTTTGTAAAACTTGGAGAAAGAAGGGGTAATAAGGTGGAAGTTCTGTCTGGCCTTAAGGAAGGTGAAAGGATAGTTATACAGGGCATAGAAAAGGCTTGCGAAGGTTGTAGGGTAGGAGGTTAAGAATGTATGGCTTTGCTGGAAGACTTGCCAACTATTTTATAGATTCCAAGCTTACACCCATACTCATACTCGTATCTTTGGCTTTGGGCCTCTTTGCCATAGTGGCAACTCCAAAGGAGGAAGAGCCACAGATTATAGTTCCAATGATAGATATAATGATCGCCTACCCTGGGGCAACGCCAGAGGAGGTAGAAAGGAGGGTGGTAGCACCCCTCGAGAAAAAGCTATGGGAGCTAAAAGATATTGAATACATATACTCGGCCAGCATGGAGGGAATGGCCATAGTGACCGCCCGCTTCTATGTGGGCACAAACCCAGTAAAGGCCTTGGTAGACCTTAATACAAAGATGATGTCCGCCATGGACGTGGCGCCACCAGGCGTCATACTTCCGCCACTGGTAAAGCCCAAGTCCATAGACGATGTGCCCATACTCACCCTTACCCTTTGGGGCAAAAACTATGATTCCTATGATCTAAGGCGTATGGCAGAAGCCATTGAGAACGAAATAAAGAAGGTGCAAAATGTGGCAGATGTATTCCTTGTGGGTGGAAAGCCAAGGCAGGTACGCATAATCCTTGATCCAAACAGGCTAAGCGCCTACAGGATATCTCCACTGTATATAGCACAGCTTATTCAAACTGCCAACGCACAGGTATTGAGCGGTAAGATAGTCCAGGGTGGAAAGGAGTTTGTGGTAAGGACTGGCGAATTCTTGAAGTCAAAGGAAGATGTGGAAAACATTGTGGTAGGCGTGTTTGGCGGAAGGCCTGTGTATCTAAAAGATGTGGCCACTGTGGTGGATGGGCCTTCTGAGGTAAAGGACTACGTGCTTATGGGCTTTGGACCCAAGCATGAGGAGAAAGGTATTAAAGGTGTAAAACCTGGTGAGCTTTATCCTGCGGTTACTATAGCCGTATCCAAAAGGGTGGGCACCAATGCAGTGGAAGTGGCCAATGAAGTGCTGCAGCTTGTGGACCATCTAAAGGGAAAAATCCTTCCAAAGGACCTTAGCATAACCGTAACAAGGAACTACGGTGAGACGGCCAAGGAAAAGTCCAACGAGCTTTTGGAACACCTTTTTATAGCCACCTTTTCTGTCATACTCCTTATAGCAGTAGCCCTGGGTGTAAAAGAGGCCATAGTGGTAGGCATAGCTGTGCCTGTAACTCTTGCCATAGCCCTATTTTTGAGCCATATGTTTGGCTTTACTCTAAACAGGGTGACCCTCTTTGCCCTTATCTTTGCTATCGGTATACTTGTGGATGATGCCATTGTGGTGGTGGAAAACGTTCACAGGTGGTTTGAACTAAAGCTGGCAAAAACTCCAAGGGAAGCCATTGTGAGAGCCACCGACGAGGTGGGTAATCCTACCATCTTGGCTACCTTTACCGTTATAGCTGCCCTCATGCCCATGGCCTTTGTTTCTGGGCTTATGGGACCTTACATGAGACCCATACCCATAAACGCCTCTGTGGCCATGTTCTTCTCCCTTTTGGTGGCCTTTATAATAACCCCTTGGGCTAGTTATCTATTTTTGAGAAAGGACTTTGATAAAGGGCACGAAAAAGAAGAAATAAACATAAAAGAAACTACATTTTGGAAAATATACTCCCGCATAATGGTGCCACTCCTTACCAACAAGGCTAAAAGATATACCTTTTATGGATTTACCCTCGCCCTTATGGGAATATCCATAGGTCTTTTGATCACAAAAGCTGTGGTGGTAAAAATGCTACCCTACGATAACAAAAGTGAGCTTCAGATAGTTATAGACATGCCAGAGGGCACACCCCTTGAAAAGACCCTTGAGACGGCAAAGGCCATAGGCGATTACATATCAAGACAGTCCATAGTATCAGACTATCAGGTATATGTAGGCACATCTGCACCCTTTAACTTCAACGGCCTTGTAAGGCACTACTATCTTAGACAGGCCTCCAACCTTGCGGATATTCAGGTAAACCTCATAGGAAAGCATGAAAGAAAAGAACAATCCCACGACTTTGCCAAAAGGATAAGGCCTGTGGTGCATCAGATAGCCCAAAAGTATGGAGCCAAGTATGTGGCTGTGGTGGAAGTGCCACCAGGCCCACCGGTGCTTTCTCCCATAGTGGCAGAAATATATGGCCCAGACCTAAAAGCCCAACAAGCCTTTGCAAAAGAAGTGCTAAAGGTCTTTAAGGAGAGCAAAAGTATAACGGACGAGGGCATATACCTTGAGGACCCCGCACCCCTCCTAAGGCTTGTGGTAAAGGAAGACAAAGCCAAAATGGCTGGACTTTCAAAGCAAGAGGTGGTCTATACCCTTCAAGCCCTCTTTGGTGGCTACAAGGCTGGCATAATGCAAAATACAGATACGGAGCATACGCCCATAGTGATAAGGTTTGACGAAAAATACAGAACCCTTGACGTTTTAAAGATGCTTCAAATACCCACCAAAGATGGAAAGACAGTGCCTCTTTCCGAGCTTGTGGAGATAAGGCAGGACACAATTCCAACCACCATATACCACAAGAACCTAAGAAGGGTTGTTTATGTGATAGGCGATGTGGCGGGAAGGGAAGAGGCGCCCTTCTACGGCATATTGGATGTAAGAAAGGCTGTAAAAAGCTTGCCAAACCCCTACGGAGAAGTGAAAGAGCTTTGGATGTCCTTGCCAGTTGTGGAGGATGGCATTTATGTAAAGTGGGATGGTGAGATGCATATAACACTTGAGGTCTTTAGGGACCTTGGCCTTGCCTTTGCCGTTGCTCTCTTTGTTATGTATGTTTTAATCCTTGGATGGTTCAAGGACTTTAGGATACCAGGCATAATAATGGCGCCTATACCCCTTACCTTGGTGGGTATAATCCCAGGGCACCTTATTATGGGTGCCTTCTTTACGGCCACATCCATGATAGGTTTTATAGCCCTTGCGGGCATAATAGTGAGGAACTCCATACTTCTTGTAGACTTTGCAGAGGAAAGGATAAGGGATGGTGTGCCAGCACACTTGGCCGTGGTGGAGGCTGGTGTGATAAGGACAAGACCCATACTCTTGACCGCTGTGGCAGTTATTGTGGGCGCCTTTGTGATAGTCTTTGACCCCATCTTTAACGGTCTTGCCATATCCCTCATATTTGGAACCATAGGATCCACCACCCTCACCCTTGTGCTTATTCCTCTTATGTATTACTCAAGCAAGGTAAAGAGAATAGAAAGGTTACCCACAGCAGAGGAAGTGCAAAGGGATATTCTCAAGTAGTTTGAGAGGCCTTATAAACATGGGGCGATGCCTTCGCCCCTGCTTGTTGCAAATAATTATAAAAAAGGCAAATTGTCTAATTTATCTTTAGCAAGTATTACGTTGGAGGACAAATTAAAACCTGTGGGCTTCCTACCAGTTGATTTTTTTAAATGTATGGGCGGGTCTTGTACCCGCCCGATGTTTTATAATTTGGCAGGTTTAAAACCTGCACCTACAAAGGATGAATTTCTCACTCCACGTGTAAAAACCCTCTTACACAACTATTAAACTATCTGTGGTACCAAAAGGATTTGGTACTTGCTGGTCTGCTTCAATCTCGTTTTCCCAAAATTCTCCATCAATAAGATACTTAAACCTGTAGCTCTTTCCCTTTTTTAGCCTTTTGCTAATCCAAAAGGTGCCATCCTTTTTTCTTTTCATAGCCTCTGGCTTCCACTGGTTCCACTCACCCACAAGCTCTACCTTTTGTGCTCCCTCCTTCTTCACATAAAAGCTCACCACGCATACATCCCCAGCATAGGTTTTCTTAATCATCTTCCACCTCCTCTCAGCCTTATAATTTTAATTTATGCGTGTGGGAATACTGGGCGGTGGGCAGCTGGGCTGGATGACCATACTGGAGGGCAGAAAGCTTGGCTTTGAATTTTTTGTGCTTGACCCAGACCCAAAAGCTCCAGCCAGCAGGATAGCGGACAGGTGGTTTTCGCCAGAAGAGGCAGAAGATTTTATAAAGGCTTGCCACGTTATAACCTACGAGTTTGAACACATAGAAGAAGATATCCTTGAAAAGGTTTATGACCTTACCACACCATCCTTGAACGTACTTGAGCTAAAAAGAAGCAGGATAAGGGAAAAGGAGTTTTATAGAAAGTCAGGGTACCCTACACCAGAGTTTGTAGTTGCCAAGTGGGAGGACCTCAAGGAAAAGGTGCAAAGCTTTGGATTCCCGTGTGTAGTAAAGGCGGAAAGGCTTGGTTATGATGGCAAAGGGCAGTATAGGGTTTATTACAAGGAGGATGTGGAAAACATAATAAAAAATCATGGTCCTGAAGAAGGCTTTTTGATAGAAAGGCTTATAGATTTTAGCTTTGAGTTTTCCTTGATAGGTGTTAGGGATACAAAGGGTAATGCACGCCTTTATCCTCTAACAGTAAACCACCATGAAAACGGCATATTACTTTACAACTCCACAAGACAATTTCAACTAAAAGAGGCAGAGGATATAGTTTTTTCCCTTATGGAAGATCTTAACTTGGTAGGGCTTCTTGCGGTGGAGTTTTTCTACACTTGGAATGGGAAAGTTTTAATTAATGAGTTTGCACCAAGGCCTCACAATACAGGGCATTATAGTCTTGATGGGTGTTATACATCCCAGTTTGAAAACCTTATAAGGGCCATATGCGGTATGCCCCTTGGTTCAACAAGGCTAAAGGCTCCCTCCGGCATGGTAAACATACTGGGCCTTTCCCTTGAAGATATGGACCTTAACGCCCTTTTATCCATAGAAGGCACAAAGCTATACTGGTATGGAAAGGAGAAAAAACCAAGGAGGAAAATGGGACATATAAACCTTGTGGCAAGCACAGAACAGGAAGTAGAAGAGAAGATTGAAAAACTTATAAACTTAATATACTCCCATGAGCCTTCTTAAGGAATTTTTAAGCCAAGTTGGTGAAGGCTACCTTCTCATAGATAAAGAAGGCAGGGTAGTTTTTGGAAATGATTTCCTTATAAGGAGAGGGCTGTTAAAAAGGGATTTTGAAGGCAAGCCCTACTATGAATGCGTAAATAACCTTACAGTAGTCAGTTGTTTGGCCGAAGCCTTGTCAGAAAAAAGTGATAAGTTGTGCAACTTTGACCATGAGGAAAGAGAGTATTCCCTTTATGCTTTTGTAGGTAGCGACCTAACAGTGGTTCGTTTTTCCGACATTACAGACCTTAGGAGGTATGAAAGGTCAAGGAGGGAGTTTGTTGCCAACGTATCCCACGAGCTTAAAACACCTATTGCAGTGCTCAAAAGCCTTTTGGAAACCCTCTATGAAGAGGAGGATAGGGAAGAAAAGAAGGCCTTTCTTGAAAAGGTGTTAAAGCGTGTGGAGGATATGAGGAGGTTGGTGGAAGACCTACTTATACTCACAAAGCTTGAATCTGGTGAAGAAAGGATAAAAAGGGAAGACATAAACCTTAAAATGCTTATAGATGAAATTTTCGAGCTTTTCGAGTCACAAGCTTTGGAAACAAAAATAGATCTTAAAAACTCTGTGGAAGAGGGTTTTAAGATAAAAGGAGATTGGGATAAGCTTTTCTTACTTTTTAAAAACCTTGTGGACAACGCCATAAAGTATAACAAGGAAGGTGGTAAAGTAGAGGTAAAGGCTTACAAGAAGGACGGAGTTGCTGTGGTTGAGGTTAACGATACGGGTATAGGCATCCCAAAGGATCATTTACCCTTTATATTTGAAAGGTTTTACAGGGTGGACCCTTCAAGGTCAAGGGAGATGGGTGGCACGGGCTTGGGGCTTTCCATCGTTAAACACATAGCTCTATCCCATGGCGGAAAGGTAGAAGTGGAAAGCGAAGAAGGTAAGGGTAGCACCTTTCGTGTTTACCTACCCTTAGAGTAAGTGCCCCAACTTTACCTTTTTTGCTTCCAAGTATCTTTGGTTATGTTCGCAAGCTGGAATTTTTAAAGGAACCCTTTCAACCACTTCAAGACTATAACCCTCAAGGGCAACTATCTTCCTTGGATTGTTGGTAAGTAGCTTCATCTTTCTTACTCCAAGGTCAAGGAGTATTTGAACCCCTATACCATAATCCCTAAGGTCTGCCGGGTAACCTATCTTTTCATTCGCTTCCACCGTATCGTAGCCCATGTCTTGCAGGTGATAGGCTTTTATCTTGTTAACTATGCCTATGCCTCTTCCTTCATGCCCCATTATGTAAACAAGAACTCCCTTGCCCTCTTGGGCTATCGCCTCCATGGCAGCCTCAAGCTGCGACCTACAATCACATCTCAAGGATTTAAACACATCACCCGTTAAGCACTCAGAATGGACCCTTACAAGCACAGGCTCATCTTCTTTCCACTCACCCATGGTAAGAGCTACTTGCTCCTCTCCAGTAAGCACATGCCTATAGGCGTGTATCTTGAAAAAGCCATATCTGGTTGGTAAGTTGGCCGTTGCTTCTCTTACCACAAGCCTTTCTCTTTTTAGTCTGTATCTTATTAGGTCCGCTATGGTGATGATCTTAAGGTTAAAGCTTTTAGCAAACTCCATAAGGTCTGGAAGTCTTGCCATGGTGCCATCATCCTTCATTATCTCGCATATAACGCCTGCAGGATAAAGGCCTGCAAGCCTTGCCAGGTCAACACTTGCTTCTGTATGCCCAGCCCTTTCCAAAACACCACCGGGCTTTGCCTTTAGAGGAAAAACATGCCCAGGCCTTATAAAATCCGTTGGCTTTGCCTCTGGGCTTATAGCAAGTTTTATGGTCATAGCTCTATCAAAGGCAGATATGCCAGTGGTAGTACCAAACCTTGGATGGGCATCTATGGAAACGCAAAAATAGGTTCCCTTTGGGTCTGTATTCCTTATGGCCATTGGATAAAGGTCGAGCTCATCACACCTTTGGGGAGTTAAAGTAAGGCATATAAGGCCCCTTCCATACTTTGCCATAAAGTTTATAGCCTCGGGTGTTACTTTCTCTGCAGCCATTACCAAATCGCCTTCATTCTCCCTATCTGGATCATCCACCACTATAACCATCTTACCCTGGGCTATATCCTCAAGGGCCTCTTCAATTGTATTGAATTTAAACTCCATACCTTAACCTCCTTCGCTTTGTGTATCCTTATCCCTTTTTATCAATCCTTTTACCTTTTCCCAAAGTTCATCCAAAAGGCTCTTTTTGTATGCTTGTTCAATAGGCACGACCGACTTTTCATTTGTTGCCTTTTTCAACTCTTCCCTATATTCACCCCTCCATCTATCTATAATAGGGCTTCCATAATGCACCCATACATGGTCAATTAGTAAAAAGGCTATTATTATACCCGCTATCCATCTTACCATCTTTATCTAATAAAATAGTCTTTTGTATGGAACATATCAAGTGGATATTTGCACGCCTAAGGATATACTGGCATTTCATTTTGCTTAGCCTAATAGGCTCTTTGCTTGAAGCTGGTGGTACTGCAGGAGTAAGCCTTCTGATAAAATCCTTGGTGGATAAGGTCTTCCTTCTCAAAGAAAAAGAAGAAATCTTTAAGGTAATACTAAGCCTTATAGCCTTTGTACTTCTTGCACAGATGGGCAACTTTATGGTCTCTTTCTTTTCTGCCTTATACACAGAGCTTGAAATGAAAAAACTAAGACAAGAGGCCTTTAAAAAGTTATTAAAAGCAGATTATTCTGCCTTTCTTGGTTTTTCTCCAGGAGAGTTCGCCTCAAGGGTCATCTCCGACATGAACCTTTATAAAAACCTAATAGGGTCTTATATCATAAAGGTCTTTAGAGATCCATTAACTACTGTATTCTTATTAGGCGTGCTTTTCTACAGAGATTGGATACTTACGCTTAACTTGGCACTTTTGGTGCCTGTGCTTGCTTTTGCTATTAAGTACTTTGGGGGCAAAAAAGGGAAACACATAAAAAGGACGCAAGAGGGGTATGCTGGCATAACAGATAGACTATTTAGCTCTTTCTCTGGCTTTGAAAGTATAAGAAGCTTTAAGGCTCAAGGCATGTTTGAAAGACTATTTGAACAGCTAAATAAAAATCTATTTAGGTCCAGTTTAAAATCGGAACTTTATTCCGCTCTTAATTCTGTTTTTAACTACACCTTTGGCTATATGGTGGTAGCTTTGGTCATATTTTACGGCAGCTATAGAATAACTGAGGGGAGCCTTACACCTGGAGATTTTCTTTCATACTTAACCGCTTTGGTCTTTTTACAAAACCCACTTATAGGAGCCCAAAAGGGTATTATGGAGTTAAGGTCTGCACTGCCAGTAATAAATAGAATAAGAGAGCTTTTAAACCTTGAGGAAGAAAGGGAAGGCAATCTTAGACTGGAAAGTTTTAAAAGCGATATAAGGGTTGAAAACTTATGGGTCAACCTTGGCGAAGAAAAGCTTCTAAAGGGCATAAACCTTAAAATTGCCAAAGGCGAAAAGCTAGGCATTATGGGCGATACTGGATCTGGAAAAAGCACTTTTTTGAGGGTCCTTGCAGGCCTTTTACCCTATCAAGGTAACATAAGGCTTGACGGTTTTGAGTTAAACCAGATAAGAAAAGAAGACCTAAGAGAAATAATACTTTTGCTGTCTCAGGAACCTTTTGTGTTTCCGGGGACAGTTAGAGAAAACTTAATTATGGCAAAAGAAAAACCAGAAGAAGACCTTTGGAAGGCTCTAAAACTAGCAGGTTGTGACTTTGTAAAAAGCCTAGACCAACAGGTAAGTCCAAAGAGCCTCTCGGGTGGAGAAAGGCAAAGGCTTGCCCTTGCAAGGGTATTTTTGAAATCTCCAGACATAATACTACTTGATGAGGCAACTTCAGCCCTTGACGCAAAAAAGGAAGAAGAAGTGCTAAACAACCTCTTTGAAAACTTTAAAGACAAAACCTTTATACTTGTGGCTCATAGATTTTCAAACCTTTTAAGATGCCACAGAGTTGTAGTTCTAAAAGAGGGTAGAGTGGTTTTTGACGGAAAGCCAAAAGAGGCCATTGAATTTTTCCTTCAAAGCCCATAGACAGCTATTCCGTATCTGTCTGCAAGCTTTTGAAGTTTTTCTCTCTCAAGTATATAAACCTTCCCAGCTTCCAAAAATAGAGCGTCGCCTTTTATCTTCCTTATGGACTCTAAGGTCTTGGGTCCAACTGTAGGCACATCTATCCTAAAGTCCTGTGTTTTCCTTGCGGTTTTAATAACTCTACAGCCCTTTCCTGCAAGCTCGCCGGCCCTTTCTATGGCCTTTTGTGTACCTTCCATTGCTTCCACACTTACCACAGCCTTATCCTTTACCACAATGGTTTGCCCAATATCAAGGCTTGCTATCTCCTTAGCTATTGGAAAGCCCCAAAGACCATCCTCCATGGCAGAAGGAGAAGGCTCAATGGATGATATCCTGCCCGCTGGCGCCAAAAGCTCCTCCAAAAAGGGCCTTGGGTCTGGGAATTCAAAACCCATAGATTCTAGCTCCTCCATTAGTGTTTTTACAAGGGTTTGAGGCTTTTTATCCGTGGATTTTTGGAATATTCTGAGAGCCACCTCATCAAGGGTAAAAAGGTGAGAAAAGATTAGGCTGTGTTCGAACTTCCCTAACATAACTATCTTATCTATCCCTTGTTTTTCAAGGGTCTTTATAAGCCTTCCCACCTTTCCCAAAGGTAGGTATTCGTCCGCAGGAAGATCCGTTATACCCTTTACACCTACCACATAAACCTCAAAGCCCTTTTCCCTTGCCTTCTTTAAAAACACCTTAGGAAGTTCGCCAGAACCAGCCACAAGACAGAGCTTCATATAGACATTTTACATTCCTTCCCTTGTGCTGTAAATATCCTCTTGCATTTCTTCCATTATGTAGCTAACTTTCTTTTTTAAATCTGGAATATCTTTCTCTATGGTTTCCCAAACTATTTTGTAATCTACTCTAAAAAACTCGTGGATAAGTTTATTTCTCATTCCTCTCATTTCCTTCCATGGTATGCCTGTATATTTATGTTTGATTTTGCTTGAAATTTGTATTCCTGCTTCGCATATAACCTCTAAACTTCGCACGAATGCTCTTTTAAGCGTTTCATCTTTAATAAAGTCCTCATAGGTAAGCTTCTGAGATTCTTTTAGAACATAATCGCACTCATTTATAATATCTTTTAGATAATCTATTACCCTTCTTTTCATACATAGGCAATTTCTTGTGGAACTTCTTGTGATTCTAAAGCTTCCTTTGAAATTAAATTCACCTTTTTTCCTATAGTTTCCGAAAGATAATTTTCAAGACGGATGAACTCAAAAAAAGTAGGCGGCTTATAGAACTCTACAAGTATATCTATAGTACCTCTCTTTATCTGTTTCTTTCTTATCCGAGAATCAAATATTCCAATTTCTTTAACGTTGTATTCCTTTTCCAACCTTGGTTTTAACTCTTTTAGTATAACTTTAACATCTTCTAAGGTTTCCACTTTTTTACTTCCCTTCAAGCCCTTCATACTATATAATATATACACTAATTGTCTTATAAAGTTTTCCTTCCTATTAGCTTAATAAACTCCTCCCTTGTCCTGAGGTCGCTGAGGAAAAGACCCCTTAGGGCAGATGTAACCGTTAGATGTCCAGGAGACATTACACCCCTCATGGACATACAAAGATGCTCCATTTCCAAAACCACTGCCACACCTTTTGGTTTTAGCTGTTCCATGAGAAAGTCTGCAATCTGGTTTGTAAGCCTCTCTTGTACCTGAGGCCTTAGGGCAAAGGCCCGCACAGTTCTTACAAGTTTGGAAAGACCACATACTATACCATCTGGTATGTAAGCTATATGCGCTTTACCGAAGAAGGGTAAAAGGTGGTGTTCGCACAAGGAATATATATTTACATCCTTTACAAGCACCATTTCGTTATAAGAACCAAACTCCTCAAAGAGCTTAAAATCAAAGTCCCTTTGCCTTTCAAACTCTTCCCACATACGGGCTACTCTTTCGGGAGTTTCCAAAAGACCTTCTCTATCTGGATCTTCTCCTATGCCTTCCAAAAAGAGCCTTATGGCTTGTTTGATCTTCTCTTTATCTATTGGCATGGTAATATTATACCCATGGAAGGTTTAGAAAAAAGACAACGGGTATTGCTTTTGAGCATAAAAGGCGTAGCTTGGTTATTTGATGCTTTTGTGATCCTAACCTTGGCAACTGTTGGTATTTTTCTAATGGTATGGATAGTATATGAATTTTATCTGGTCATGACTGGTACGCTACCTCTTGAAAGGGGAGGCTTGAGCATACTGGGTTCTGTGCTAATACTCTATGCCATATCAGAACTTCTTTCAGAGGAGATAAAACACATAAAAGGTGGCACAGTTAGCATAAAAGCCTTTGTAGGCGTGGCACTGGCAGCGGTAATAAGAAAGGTTCTAATACTATCTCTGTCTCCAGAAAGGTTTATGGAACTGATAACACTATCCCTTGTCCTATTTTCTTTAGGCTTGGTATATTGGATAATACACAAGGTAGAAAGCTCATCATGAGCATTGTCATAAAATATCCCCTTGCAAAAGACCATGGGGGGGCTATCATATACTTAGCAAAACTTTTTTAAGGAGGTAGTGTTATGCAAAAGGTAGGATTTAACTTTTTTGCAACAGAAAAGGCTGTTCAAGAGGTACTTAGGATAGCCCAAGAAAACAACATAACTGAACCCATACTAAGAATAAGGGTTGTACCAGGAGGATGCTCTGGCTTTCAGTATGCCATGGGCTTTGATGATACCATAGAAGAAGGAGACAATGTCTTTGAATTTGGTGGTCTAAAAATAGCTATAGATCAATTCTCCATGCCCTATGTAAACAACGCAGAGCTTGATTACGTTATGGACTTTATGGGTGGTGGATTTACCATCAAGAATCCTAACGTAACAGGTTCTTGTGGTTGCGGTAGCTCCTTCTCTTGTGGATGACCTTACTGCCCCCTGTTGGGGGCTTTTATAACCTTAACTTTTACATAATCTGGTTCAATTTTTTCTACGGATACTATAAATTTTGGGACATTTTTAACATAAACCTTGAGAAGATATTCTCCTTCCTCAAGTCCTTTTACATCTATTCCTACGGTTATGTTTTCTATCATTTCTTCTGAAACAAATCTTTCCATCACACTTAGCTTTAGTCTTACTTTTTTCCTTTCAAGTTTATAGGTATATCCATCCCTTTGGTTAAATATTTCAATGTACCTTTCTATATTCATTGGCACTTTCCCACCAAAGTTGTGTATAAACCAAAGCGTTGTTCCCATGAATAATGCCAATAACTTATACTGCCAATCCTTAATCAAAGCATCTTTAAGCATTTTCTATCCTCAACTCCTTAATAAGTAATGTTCTCAACATTTCTGGGTCAAGATTTCTTTGTAGTTTACCATCAACGGCAAGGGAGATCTCTCCAGTTTCTTCCGAAACTACTACGCAAAGGGCATCAGTCTCCTCAGATATGCCAAGTGCAGCCCTATGCCTTGTGCCGTACTTTTTGGGAAGCTTGGAAGATTTAGAAAGGGGTAAAATGCAGGAAGCGTAGACAACTCTATCCCCTCTTATTACCACAGCACCGTCATGTAATGGAGATAGTGGGTTGAAAATAGTAATCAATAGTTCAACGGAAACAAGACTGTCTATTAGAACGCAACCTTCCACAACACCATCCACGCTCTGGGACCTCTCTATAACTATAAGACCCCCTATCTGTCTTTCAGAAAGGAAAGAAGAAGCCCTAACAACCCTATCCACTACCCTTTCTCCCACAGGCTTTATAACAGGAACTCCCGTTTTTTGTCCAAGCCTGCTTAAGGCTTTTCTTATTTCAGGTTGGAATATAACCACAAGGGAGAAAAGTCCCACAGTCCATAGCTTTTCAAAGACCCAAGAAAGGGTACTAAGACCCAAAAGCTCCGCAACAAGCCAAAAAATGGCCAAAAGGCCTAAGCCTTTAAATATCTGAAAACCCTTTGTTATGCGTAAAAAGTACAGAATGCCATAAAAAAACAAAGAAACAGACAGTATATCTAAAAGGTCTTTCCAAGATATAACCTTTAAAAAGTCAAAACTCGCCATAGGTCCTCACCGTATCAAGCAGAGCTAAAAACTCACGGGTTTCCTTAACATCATGAACCCTTACTATGTGAGCCCCTTTTATCACAGCTGGAGCTAATGCCCCAAGGCTTCCGTATAGCCTTTCTTTTGGCTCTGTTTTCTTTTTTAATAGCCCTTCTATAACAAGACCTATAAAGGACTTTCTTGAAACACCTACAAGTAAAGGAAGGCCAAAGAGGCGAAGTTCCTCAAACCTCTTTAGGATTTCCACGTTGTGCTCTGGAAGCTTTCCAAAACCTATGCCTGGGTCAAGTATGGCTTGACCCTTATAGCCCGATTCCTCAAGTACCCTCAACCTTTCTTCAAACCAAAGGATGATTTCCTCCATCACATCTTCATAAACTATGGGCATCTCCTTCCATGTTTCTGGCTTACCCTTAATGTGTGTTATTACATAAGGGCAGTTGTATTTGGCTACTACGCTGTACATGTTAGGGTCAAAGGTTCCACCGCTTATATCATTTATCATATCCGCACCTTCTTGAAGGCAGGCATCTGCCACTCCAGCCTTATAAGTATCTATGGATATCCAGACCTTTGGAAGCTCCTTTCTTATCTCCTTTAAAACGGGTAAAACCCTTTCCAGCTCCTCTTGGGCTGATATCCTCTGTGAGCCTGGCCTTGTAGACTCCCCTCCTATATCTATTATATCAGCTCCTTCTTCTGCCATCTGCACAGCCCTTTTTACCGCCTCAGAAGGCTTTAAGTATAGCCCACCATCGGAAAAAGAATCGGGAGTGATATTAAGCACGCCCATTAGGGCGGTTTTTATACCTAAGGGTAGTATCTTTTGGTTGTATTGGATTTTAAAGGATCTTTTTCGGTAGTTTTGAAGCTTTTGAAGAATTTCAAAGGCAAGGACTTTATCTTCCTTTACAAGAAGAGAACAAAAATCCTTTATCTTTGCCTCGGAACCACAAAGCACAAAGCCACCCTCTCCATAAAAGGCGTGAAGGCAAGCCTGTTTTGCTAAAGGGAAAAGTGTCTCGGGCTTTGCCTCTTTTAGATATATAACATGAAAAACACCTTCAAAAGCCCTATCATAGGCTTCTCTAAAAAATATTCCTACTTTCTCCTTAAGAAATCTGTAAAAGGCATCCCTACTTTCAAAGTGCTTGACCATCATATAGAATAGCATACATTATTTACTCATGGTTCTAAGGTTGAAAATTAGAAGGCAAGAAGAGAAGGGGAAACCATACTACCAGAGCTTTCAAGTGCCCTATGAAGAGGGTATGACCCTTCTTATGGTCCTACAAAGGATAAAGGAAGAGATAGACCCAACCTTAAGCTTTAGACATTTTTGCAGAGCTGGTATATGTGGAACTTGTGCAGTTATGGTAAATGGCTTTCCAAAGCTTGCCTGCAAGGAACAGGTTTTACCCTATGTACTTTTTAGTGAAGAGATAACCATAGAACCCCTTAAAAACTTTGAGGTTATAAAGGACCTTGTGGTAGACAATGAAAAAGTCATTAGAAAGATGAAAGACATGCGCCTTTGGATAAAAGAAAAGTCCAAAGACCCACGCATACCACCAGAGGTCAGCAAAAGGATAGAAAACTCCGCCGACTGTATCCTATGCCTTTCTTGCCAGGCCTACTGCCCGCAGGTCTTGGAGGAAAAGTATGCTGGACCTCTCTTTTTTGCCAAGTTGTATAGGTTCTATAAAGATCCAAGGGAAGAAGATAAGGATTTAAGAACGCTTCAAACCATAAGTGAAGGCAACCTTTACCATTGTCTTTCTTGCAATAAGTGCAACCTCGTATGCCCTAAGGAGGTAGAACCAGCCACATTAATAAGAGAGCTTATGAAAGCTATGGATGTGGCTACTTAGCCTTTTTTTGTTTGCTAACCTTTGCTTTGCGGGGGTAGAAAAGCTTGTGGAGGATGAAGTCTATAAAAGGTTTGGGGATCTCGTTAAGGTCAACAAGGTGAAGATTATCGGCAAGGTAGAAAAGGTTGATAAGATAGAACTTGATATGGAGTATGGTAAAAGCAGGATGATTGCTTATATCTACTCTGGGGATGAAAGGTATCAAGCCCTTATAGATGCTCTGTGGAAGGTTAAGGTCTTTGTAGCCAAGGAAGACATAGATAAAGGCACACCTATAAGTAAAGAGCTTTTTAGAGTAGAGGAAAGGTTTATGAAAAGTGTCCCATCAGATTTAAGACTAAGCTCAGAAGAATTTGAGAACTTTGTTGCTTCCACAAGGATAGTAAAAGGGACCATGTTGAGAAGGTCTTTGCTAAAAGAAATACCAGCAGTAAAAGCAGGAGATGTGGTGAATGCAGTTTTCAAAAGTGGTGCCATAGAGGTAGTCTTTCAAACTATAGCCATAGATACAGGCTCTATTGGAAAGGTGATAAGGCTAAAAAGGGATGATGGAAAGGTATTAAGGGGCAAGGTTATATCAAGGGGTAAGGTGGAGGTGGTTCCATGAGGGAGGAGTTTTCGGCAGGCGGTGTGCTTTTTAAGGATGGAGAGGTTCTGCTTATAAAGAATCCATCGGACGTTTGGACCTTTCCCAAGGGGCTTGTGGAGGCTGGAGAAAAACCAGAGAATACAGCCATAAGGGAGGTTTTTGAGGAGACTGGGGTAAAAGGGAAAATAGTTGCACCCATTGGGGATATAAGATACTGGTATGTAAGAGAGGGGGAAAAAATAAGGAAAAGGGTGCTTTTTTATCTTATGGAGTATTTGGAGGGTGAACCAAGGCCATCTTGGGAAGTGAAAGATGCTAAGTTCTTTCCTCAGGAAGAGGTAAAAAGGCTTTTAAAATATAAAGGAGACAAGGAGATATTTGAAAAGGCTTTGGAAATACTTTATTCTGGTAAGAATACTCTATTTCCCTTCAAGATATCTCTTCATAAAGATGGAGGACCTTGTTAGAGCATCCTTTGCAGCAAGGTCGTCCGCAAAGGTTCTTCTATCAAGCCTAAAATCAAAACCTCTGCCTACGCCAGGGTATATCACTATCCATATGGGCACGCCTTTGGCTTTGAGATGATCAACAGCAACCAAAGCTGGCCTTATCCTCTGATATTGTTCGTTTTCACCCACTAGTATTAAAGTTGGTATTTTCAAATGTTCCCACTCGGGAGCGTACCTGTAGACCTGCTCTGGCTCTGGAGCATTAGGATTTTGCATATGGGGATAGTAGGCCACAAAACACACTATTTCTTTTTCCTGTCTTTTGTAGGTTACCAACAGCCTTATACCGTAATAGCCTCCCCTGGTAAGACCGTAGGCACACAACTTTCCGTTCTTAATATCCTTCCTATTTACCGCATACAAAAGCACTGCATCAAGATCTTCCTCCACAACAGGGTCATGCTCTATGGGAAACTGGGGGATGAGCCTGCCAGTGTATAGGTCTGGTGCTACCACAACAAAGCCTTTGCTCGCTAGCCTTTTTGCATGAAGTTGGAAAAGGTCATCAAGGCCTCTCCTGCCATGGATAAATAGGACTCCAGGATAGGCCTTATCATCGTCAGGCCTATATACATAGACTGGAATTTCTACGTCTTTTTTCTTTACCGTTACCGTTTCTGTACGCACCTTATAGTTGGGTAGGTTTTCTATATAGCCCTCCTCCCACCATCTTTTGTCCCACCACCAGGCGGAGGACCCCTTTTCCATAAACTTATCAATTAACCCCTTGACAAACTCATCAGTAGCAAAGCTCAAGCTTATTATGGAAAGAAAGAAGAATAACAACTTTTTCATATCTACCACCCCCTAAGGTATAAATTTATACTTCTACCACCTTTCCAGGGTTGAACAAATTTTTAGGATCAAAGAGAAGCTTTATACCCTTTAGAAGTTCATAACCCACATCTCCAAACTGCCACCTTAGAAATTTCTTCTTTGTTAGGCCCACACCATGCTCTCCCGTTATAGAACCGTTGTATCTCAAGGCAAGTTCAAATACTTCATCCACAGCCCTTTCTGCCCTCTCTTCCTCTTCTCTATTTGCCTTATCGTAAAGCAGGTTAACATGTAAGTTTCCATCCCCTATATGACCAAATATCACCATAAGAAGGCCATACTTTTGAGCTATCTTTCTAAATTCTGGGATGGCCTCAGAGAGGTATATTCTTGGTATAACTATGTCTTCGTTTATCTTGCCAGTCCGTAGATTTCCAAGAGCTGGACCCAAGCTCTTACGAGCAGACCACAGCTTTTCTTCCTCTTCTTTGTTTTTTGCCACCAAAACCTCCACTCCCATGGGCCTGAGGAGCTCTTCTATCTGTTTTAGGTCCTCTACAACGCTTTGAGGAGAGCCATCCACCTCTATAAGTAACAGCGCCTCCACTTTGGGAAGACCAACAGGCTTGTAATCTTCTACAGCCCTTATGGCATCAGAATCCATAAACTCCAAGGCGGAGGGGAATATGCCGGATGTAAAAATTTTGGTGACGGCCCTTCCTACGTCTTCTAGGTTCTTAAAGAGAGCCAATGCTGTAGCCCTTGCCTTGGGTTTGGGTATTAACTTTAGAGTGGCAGAGGTTATAAGGCCCAAGGTGCCTTCAGAGCCCACAAAGAGCTTAGTTATATCGTAGCCCGCCACATCTTTTATGATGGGATTTCCCGTCTTTAGTGTATGACCTTCTTTTATGACCGCAGTAAGACCGAGCACATACTCACGTGTTACTCCATACTTTAGACATCTAGGGCCACCGGCGTTTTCCGCCATATTCCCACCAAGAGTAGAGTACTTAAAAGAAGATGGGTCTGGTGGATAAAAAAGTCCAAGCCTTTCCACATACTCTTGGAACTGTGATGTTATAACGCCGGGCTGTACCTCTGCAGTAGCATTATCTACATTGACTTCAAACCTATTCATCCTTTCAAAGGACACCACTATACCCCTTTCCAAGGTAGGCACTGCCCCACCGGTCAAGCCTGAACCCGCACCCCTCGGAAAGATGGGAATGTTTTCTTCATAACATACCTTTACCAGCTTTACCACATCCTCGTGGCTCTCTGGAAAAACCACTGCAGAGGGCATGGCCCTTTCTATGGGTATAGGTGTGGCATCGTAAGAATAGAGCTTTCTTTCCACGAGTGATGTATTGACCTTACTTTTTCCAAGCACTTCTATGAGCTTATCTATAGGCTTCTTTCTTAGTATGCCAAGCATAGCATAAAAATATAAACCTTGCCTATATTTATAACAATGCCACTTGTCAGTATGCTCTGGGGAAGACAGGAGGGCCAAAGCTTTTACCCAGAGAAAATACTTTGGCTTTTGGAACATCCCCATCCCCATTGGGTAGAAACGGTAAGAGATAATCTAAAGCTGGATTTTAGAGAAAGTGGTTTTAGACAGTTTGTTTCCTTGTCTTCAATGCACCTTATTACCGATGCCATGCTTATGTTTGGACTTGAGTACGCAATTGAAAAAGAAAGGCTTATAGAAAACCTGAACCCCATAAGGCTTTCTGTTAGGGTGAAGCCCGGAAGCTTTTTGGGAATAAGCCACCACTTTTTGGGCGCACCCTTTGAGATAGAACAGGATGAAGTGCTTAGAGAATTCCTAAAGGCCTCAAGGAGGTTTTTAGAAGAAGGTGGCTTTGGCCTCCAGGTTGTTGTCTTATCTTATAATCCTTACTTGGAAGACCTGCTTATAGAAAACCTTGAAAGGATAAGAGGCTTAAATTATAAATTCTACGGAGCCAAGTGATGATGGATAAGGGCTACAAGGGCGTTTTTAGCAAGATGGGTGAAGGTTTGCTGGAAAAGTTCATAGAAGACCTTAAAAGGGAGCTGCAAGAAAGGCCAGAGGACTCAGAGCTTCTTTTTAAGCTGGGCGTTGCCTATAGCAGGGCTGGAAAGGTGGAAGAGGCAAGGGAAGTTTATAAAAAGTTAAGGGAGATAGATAAGGGAAAGGCAAAGGAGCTTTTGGATATAATATACGGCGTATAAATGTAAAAGTTTTTCATTTGTTTTTCATGTTTTTTCTTTCATAATAATTTCCATCTTAAGAAAAACTTATTTTAGGAGGAAGGTATGATGTTGCAAGAACTATTATTAATGGCTAAGGATATAGACTTAATCATGGCAAGCCATGCTACATATATATCCAAGCTTGAAAAAAGCATAAAGAACAACCAACCTTTTGAACACAAATCGCACAAGGATTGCTCTTTTGGTAAAAGGTTTTATCCAGAAGTATATGCCAGATTGGAAGAGTATCCACCACACATAAGGGAGTTGATTGAAGAAATAGAAAAAACCCATCGTGAATTTCATGAGATCGCTTTTGAGGTTGAAAAGGCAAGCTCGGAAGAGGAGAAGCTAAAAATATTAAACATGGTTAAGGATAAGTCTACAGAGCTTTTCCAGCTACTTTTAAAATTAGGAAGGGTCCTACGCAAAGAAGAACAAGACACTACTTAGTAGGTTTGAATACAACCGTTAGGGTCCTGGCACCTACAAGCAGGAATATGCCTAGTATCCAAAGGACTACGTCCAAACCCTTTAAATTTCCAGTAAAGATGTATATCATAAACTCTCTCACCATAAAGGCTACCGCTATCTCTATAAGTATCTCCATCCTTACCCTTTCGTGCTCAAAGTAATCCACAAAAGCCCTTATTAGCTCAAGGATTATAACTATGGAAAGAACGTTTGTAACAAGCTCTTTTATACTAAGCCTTACGGTGGCTTCCGTAAAAAGGAGGCCTATTTCAAGCACAGTTCTAATTATGCCTACGGCCAAGGAGAAGAGCAAAATAATTATGGCTACGTTAAAAGCCAGAGCGGTAAATAGCCTATATATCTTAAGAATCTTTTCCTGTAGATCCATTTCTTTCATATCTTTTTAAACTCACTTGGTAGTTCTCTTGGTGGGACACCAATGTATTCTGTTTCTGTTTCTTCGTCCAATCTCTTGGAGAAGGGCTTTTCTGTGGTAAGCTCTTCATATACATGGGCCACCAAACCTGGCACCCTTCCTATAATGAAAAAGCCCTTTCCTAACCTCCAATCAAAGCCCATTTCTGATGCCACGGCTGCAATGCCACCATCCACATTAAGCACAAGCTTTTTACCCTTTTGCCTTCCTATTTCCTCTTGCACTTCCTCTGCAAACTGGCAATGCTTCCCATAAAAGCCGAGCTCTCTGGCTATGTCCATAAGCCTCTTCGTCCTTGGGTCAAAGTCCTTATAATACCTATGTCCATAGCCCGGTATGGGCTTTTTGGCTTCTAAATATTCTCTAACTATGTCTTCCACAGGCCTTTGGCTTGCCACACCCTCTTGAATGAACTTCATTGCATCCTCTAAGGCTCCTCCGTGGGCTGAACCAAAGGCAAGCACGCCTGCAGCAACGCCTACATTTAAAGAGTTTCCACCAGAAGCCACAGCCCTGGCAGCTATCACAGAAGGTGGAGCAATACCGTGGTCTATCACAGAAACAAACATAGCTTCCATCATCTTAGATTCTTTTTCGTTGGGAAGTTCACCCTTGAGAATAAGATAGATTGCCTGGGCAAAGCTTAGATTGCCCACAAGGTCCAAAAGCCTGTAGCCTCTTATGTAGGTTTCATGACCCACATGTTGTGTTATAGCCGTTCTCCACTTCTTTTCCATCTTAACCACCTCCAAGAAGTTCTTTGTTTATTTTGATCTTGGCATTCTTTTCAAGGTGTTCTACGTACCGAGTAAGTATAGCTTGAGATTTTAGGCTAAGTATATCTTTAAAAAGTTCTTGTTTTTCTTCCTTCTTTATTTCCTTTTGGCTTCTACTTTCTATGAAAAGCACACCATAGCCTTGCCTAAGTGGATAAGGACCAAAAACTTTTTCTTGGGATAAGACTATATTAACTAAATCTTTTTGGTTTATATTGATCACTGCACTCAACTGCATGGCTGGAGTTTGCGAAAAGTTTAGCGCCTTTACCTCCGGTTTTTTCCCTTCTTTTATCGCCTTTACTACTTCTTGTGCCTTCTGGAGCATAAAAGATTGGCTTTTTTCCTCTATTAGCTTTTCTTTTACCTTTTCTTTCACCTTCTCAAAGTCTTCATAGCCTGTGGGCAAAAGCTCTTTGAGATAAACCACCACATACTCTTCACCTTCTTTAAAAACGCTTACTCTATCCTGTGGGGTTAGCCTTTGTGCTTCTTTATTTATGGCTTCTCCAAGCTTTTGAATATCCTCTGGGAGTCTAAACTCTTGAAAGCCCTGCACCTCCTTTCCAGCCTTTAAGTCTTTGTATATGGAAAGAGCCTTTTCCTTGTCTTTTTCCTTCCATACACGTACAACCCTTCCCTCTTGTCTCTTAAAAAGTTCTTTATTTTTCTGGTAATACTCCAAAAGTTCTTGGTCCGTTGGTGTGTATCTATCTTTTACGTCCGATGGTGTTATAAGGTATAGGCTACCACTCAAAAGTGTGGAATCTGCCAAAAGATTTATCTTAAACTCTTCTTCCGTAATATAGACTCCGTTGGTCAAAAGTCTTAAAAGCTTTTGAATGCTTATGGCTTTTCTTAAATAGTCTTCATACTCCTCTGGAGTCATGCCGTTCCTTGATAGTATTTCTTTATATTTGGATGCAGAAAAAAGACCGCCTTCATGAAAGGTGGGGTCTGACTTTATTACCTCCACCACCTCCTCATTGCTGGCAACTAAGGATAGGTCCTTAGCCTTCTGATAAAGAAGCTCCTGGGCTATAAGGTTTGAAAGCACTTGGTCCTTTACAAGCTTTTCCATTTGAGGGTTTTGGAGAAGATTGGAAAATCTAAGGAGTTCTCTCCTGTAGTCCTTTATGGTAACACAGCCAGAGTTTACCTCCACCACACATCTTTTGGAAGGAGAAGTTATATCGCTAATACCACCAGCAAAAAAGAGCCACAGGAAAAAGCCGCCAGTGGCAACTGCTATAATGGCTACGGTTATACTTTTATACCTGTGTAGTAGGGAATACATTAGAAAAAATTTTAGCATATATTATTTTGAATTCCTATAAAGAGGAGGTTAGAGATGCTAAGTAAAGAACAACTTGAACTTTTGAGGAACAAACTACTTGAGGAGAAGGCAAAGCTCCTTGAACGCTACAAAAAGAAGGAGGATACGCAGGCACGTATTGAGGAAGAGGTCAAAGAACCAAGGGACTTGGAGGATGTGAGCCAGATGACCTATACTCAAGAGCTTCTTGATACCTTTTCTGCGAGGGAGTTCTTCATAATCAAAGAGATTGACCATGCTCTCAACAAAATACAGGCTGGCACCTACGGAATATGCGAATACTGCGGAGAAGAAATACCATTTGAAAGGCTAATGGCTATACCATGGACAAGGTACCACGCCCATTGTGCTGAGAAGGCAGAAGAAGAAGGTATTGTTCCTACCTATCCAGCCTTTACCTTTGAGGCAACCATTCCAGAGGACGTGGAAATCCAGCGCGAAGACATAACAGAGGCATGAACTTTGACCTCTATCTGCCTGTAGAAGTTATATTTGGGGTTGGTTCTGTAAATAAGGTTGGTGAGGTAGGAAGGCGCTTTGGCTACAGAGTTCTTATAGCCACCGGTAAAAAAAGCACAAAGGAAAACGGTGCCTTAGATAGGGTGGTAGAGTCTTTGAATAGGAACGGAGCAGAAGAGATTATTATCTTTGACCAGATAGAACCCAATCCAACGGATAAAAGTGTAAACCTTGCAAGCGAGATTGTGGTAAAAGAGAAGATAGACTACATTATAGGCCTTGGTGGTGGGAGTAGCTTGGACTCTACCAAGGCCATATCCATAGTGTCCTCCAACGAAGGCTATGCATGGGACTATGTGAACTATCCAGAAGGGCCAAGGCTCATACCCTTTTTAAACAGGCCTGTTATATGCATTCCTACCACCGCCGGAACGGGAAGCGAGGTAAATAGGTATTCTGTCCTATCAAACCCCATAAGAAAGGAAAAGATGGTCATATCCCACTCCTTGAACTATCCAAGGGTAGCAATAATAGACCCATCTCTAACAGTTAGCATGGACAGAAGGCTTACAGCCCTAACGGGCATAGACGCACTTATGCACGCCCTTGAATCCCTTACCAACAGACTTTCAAACTTCTTTGCGGAGGACTTAGCCATAAGGGCCATACAGATCATAAGAAGGTGGCTACCAGTAGCCATAGAAGAGCCAGAAAACCTACAGGCAAGGTCCTACATGAGCTACGCTGCCATGCTGGCTGGTATAGCCATAGACAGAAAAAGGGTTGCTCTCATACATGGTATGGAACATCCCGTATCGGCCCACTATCCACATATAGCCCATGCTGAGGGCCTTTCCGCCCTTGGTGTAGCCATTACAGACTTCAACTATAAAGGCAATCCGGAAAAGTATGCCCTTTTTGCAGAGCTTATGGGCTACAAGCCAGAGCCACATATGGCAGTAAAGGCTCTTGAGGATTTCCTTGAAAAGGTTGGGCTAAGGCTAAGCCTAAAAGAGCTTGGAGTAGAAAGGGAAAAGATAGAAAGATTAACAGAAGATACCTACATGCTCTCAAGGGGCCTTTTCCCCATAAATCCAGTAGAACCTACCACAGAGGATATATACAAACTTTATGAGAGGGCCTACGAAGGCTATTGATTGAAGGCCTCTTTTACTCTGTGATTTAGAACATGGTTTATTTGCTAAGCTTTAAGTATATTAGAATATCGGAATAATCTTAAAAGGAGGTGCTACCATGTATGGAAACTATATAGTGGATGTACCAGAAGATGCCATAGTTAACATAAACTATGTGGTGTTAAAAGAAGGGGTCACCTTGGATGATGTGGCAGAAAAGGTGGCCTACCTTTGCGAGCATGTAAAGACCTACCACTCAGACACAGGCTTTTATGGCGGATTTGTGGCTCTCAACACTGGCGGTGTTTCTTTGGAAGGTTCCACTGCAGGACAGACTACAGAGCATCCTCTAAAGAATAGGGAAGTGCTTATAATCACCTTTTGGAGAAGCTTGGAAGACCACGAAGAATCTCATAGAAGCGAAGGTTTTAACAAACTCTTTAAAGAACTAACCCAGCTTGCAGAAAGCACTCACGAAGTGGTCTATCAAATGCTTTGGCAAGGCAAGGCCTATGACCCAGAAATGGCAAAGAAGGCAAGGGAAGCAAAAGAAAAGAACTGTGTAAGCTGTTAACCCTCCCAATACTCAGCCCCACAGTCTTCCTTTTCCCAAACTAAAACCTTGGAGACTGTGGGGTATTTCTCTTTTACCCTTTCATATATCCACTTTGCCATGTTTTCAGCACTTGGAGAAAAATCTACAATATCATTCAAAAGCACATAGTCTGGGAGAATATCTTTTAAAAAACCATCTATCTCTAAAAAGTCAATACCCATACCGCCAGCATCCACCTTATCTGTCCTTATATGCACCTCCACAGTCCATGTGTGGCCATGTATGGGTTCTGGTGCACCGTGGTAATCTGTCAAAAAATGTGCCCAGCTAAATTTCTTTTTGACAATCACATTCCAAGGCATCAGTCTATATCCTCTCCTTTCAAGATTCTTTGAGCGTAATTAACACATGCAAGCACCATAAACCAAAGGGCATGATTGTTTGTGTCTTCAAACTCTTCTTTAACCCATAGAGTTCCGTCTTCCCTTTTGACAAGCTTTATATATTCAAAGGCCTTGAGGGCCAAGGCCTTATTGGAAACCTTTTGAAGTATTTTCTCCTTTATTTCCTCTGGCAAAGGCATCTCTTCCATACTCTTCCTCCTTCCATAAAAAGATAAAAAGTGGCTTTAGCCCAAAGTAGAAGTTTGACCACTGGAATTTATAAGTATATGCAAGAAAAAGACTTGTGCCAACCTGTTCCATCTCAAAGTAAGATCCTTTATAGGCCTCCACACCTTCCCTGCTGTACCTAATAAGCAAACATCTTTCGGAAGGGTATATCTTGATCTTACCTTCTTCCTTCCAATATAACGTAGGCTTTTTGCTAAAGGATATTACCGTATGGCCCTTTTTGAGCTGTTTTAGAAAATCCTCTTTGCTCTCCACCCTTTCTTCTGAGATAAGAAAGTTTCTCATAAGCCTAAAGCTGTGCTTGTAATGTGGGAAAAGAAATCTGACACCTACCTCTCTAATATACACCTTTACATGATGATCAAGGCCCCCCACTATAGGGTTCTTTATACCCATAGAAAGATATAGTAGGGCATACTTTTCAACAGGGATGAGCTTTTTAATAGCTTCAAGGGCATAGTTTATAGAAAAGAAGCCCTTTATTAGTATATAGGGTAAATGGGAAAACAGAAGGTCCTTTCTTTCCAAAAGGGCGTCTTTGAGGTCTATTAGTTCAAAAAGGTAGTCCTCTGGAAGGTCCATTTTCCATCTATATTTTTCTTTGAAGGGATGGGCTACTACCCTTATATCATCTACAAGGAGTAGGTCTCCAAGTATGCTACCACCTTCCCCAAGCACCTTCCTTTCTATACCAGCTATAAGCCTATGGTCTGCAAAGTATTTTATATAGTCGTTGTCGTGATCCGTGGTTATCACATAGTCTATTTCTTCCGTCTTTGCAAAATCTAGTATGTCTTCTGGTTTTCCCAATGAATCATAAGAAAACTGGCTGTGGAGATGTATCTCAAAGGAATAAAGGTATAGACTTGGAAGCTTATAAGGCAAGAGACCAAGGCTTTTAGCTTTTATTCTCCTTATAGGATATAACTCTAAAAAGATAAAGTAGATTAGCAGTAAGAATAAAACTGCTAAGAGAAGAGTCATCCCACCTTAATCTTCTCCCTTACCTCTTCCATGGTTTTGAGAGCTATGGATCTGGCTCTTTGAGCACCCTCCTTTATCACCTCTTTTAATCTCTCCTTATCCTTTTCTACCTCCTTTCTCCTTTCCCTTATGGGCTCAAGGAAGGCTTCAAGGCCTTCAAACATAAGCCTTTTACAATCAACACAGCCAAGCTTACCACTTCTGCAGTCCCTTTCTACCTCTTCCACCTTTTGCAGCGAGCTAAATACCTTATGGTAGAAGAATACAGGGCATATCTCAGGCCTTCCAGGATCTCCTTTACGGAGTTTTTGTGGGTCTGTGAAAAAGCTCATCACCTTCTTTTGAACCTCTTCTTTGCTGTCCGCAAAGTAGATGGCATTGTTGTAAGATTTGCTCATCTTCCTTCCGTCCGTGCCAGGAAGTCTTGGTGTTTCTGTAAGCATGGCTTGTGGTTCTGGGAATGTTTCACCATACAGGCTGTTGAACCTCCTTGCTATTTCCCTTGAAAGTTCTATATGGGGTAGTTGGTCCTCGCCAACGGGCACTGCTTGTGCCTTATATATGAGAATATCAACAGCCTGCAGCACAGGATATCCAAGGAAGCCATAGGTATCCGTATCATAAAAATCTCTTTTAGAAACGTTTAGCTCTTTTAACATTTCCTTTTCTATATATCCTTCAAAAAGGGCTTGGATAAGCGCATCTGAAAGGTTGTCCAAAAGCATGTCCTCAAAGGCTTCAAAGTCCTCCACCTTATAAGGTAAGAAAGCCACAAAGGTCTTTACCAGGTCCCTTATACCACCTTTGAACATAAGGCTTAGATCTGCTATCCTCAAAAGGTTGTATTTTGTATCCTTGTAGGTTGGGTTCCATTCAAGCCAGCTTTTGGGCGTTATCATGGAAAATATGAGAAAAAGCTCTGCATGCTCTTTTATGTCCGATTGCTTAAAAAGAATGCTCTTTTGTGGATCTATACCAAGGGCTATCCAATCTATAAGCATCTCTTCTATGTTTTGTGGTATCTCTTGGGTTCTTTTGTAGCCCGTGGTGAGGGCGTGCCAATCCGCAATCATATATAGGGTTTGATGCTCTTCTTGAAGCCTTACCCAGTTTTTTATAACTCCAAAATAATGGCCAAGATGAAGTTTCCCAGTAGGCCTCATACCACTCAAAATTCTCATGGTTTAAATATTAAACCACAAGGGACGATTATAATAATAGCTATGGATATTCTTACAGTTGTGGGGATAGTTGGAGGGCTCGTTGCCCTTCTTGTAGGGGCTATTCTAAAAGGCGCAAGCATCCTTTTTTTAATACAACCTGCGGCCTTTGTAATAGTGGTTCCTACCACTCTTTTTGCAAGCCTTGTGGTCATGCCCTTATCTAAGTTTTCCCTGATAATAGAAGGGCTCAAGATGGCCTTTAAGGGTGGCGGCAATGAAATGCTTGAGGTAAAGAATCAACTGGTAGAGCTTGCAAACCTTGTAAGAAAGGAAGGAATGCTTGCCCTTGAAACAAAAGCGGAAGAGATAGAAGATCCCTTTCTTAGAAGGGCTATAGACCTTATGGTGCTTGGTGTGGATGAAAATGTATTGGTTGAAAGCCTTGAAGCCGAAATAGCAAAAAAGGAAGAAGACTTTGAAATAGCGGTAGAGTATTGGAAAAACTCTGCGGAAAGTGCGCCCACCTTTGGCCTTGTAGGTGCAGTCTTTGGTCTTATGAAGGCTCTAAAAAGCCTTGACAACGCACAAGAGCTTGCTCACGGCATATCATCAGCCTTTGTGGCTACAGTTTATGGTATAACCTTCTCTTACCTTGTTTTTGGACCACTTTCAAAGAAGATAAAAATAAAATCCAAAGAGGAAATACTTAAAATGTACATGGTTTTGGACGCCTGTAGGATGATGGTAAGAGGGGAAAACCCAAGGCTCATAGAAGAAAGGCTAAGTTCTTACATTGAGGTGAAAGGTTAATGAAGAAGAAAAAGTGCCCAGAAGAAGTTTCTGAAAAATGGGCCATACCATATGCAGACTTCCTTACCTTGCTTCTTTGTCTTTTTATAGCACTTTTTGCCATGGCCCAGGCAGGTAAACAAGCAGCTATGGAATACGCTCAAGCCTTTGCAAAGGCCTTTGGTATGAGATTGGTACCCTTTCAAGAAAGCCTTCCAAAACAGATATTGCCAGAACCTGTATTAAAAAGGGCAGAACCCACTGAAAAGGGAAAAAGAATACAAAGACAGCTTCAAGAGCTTCAAGAAATGCTTAAAAAGCTTGGTTTGGAAGGTGAGTTTAAAATAGCCTATGAAGCCATAGGTATTAGGCTTATACTTCAAGAAAAACTCCTTTTTGACCCGGGAAGTGCGGATATAAAGCCTGAAATGAGACCAGTGCTTGATAAGATTTACGACATAATTAAGGACCTTCCCAACCCAGTGGAAGTGGAAGGCCATACAGACAACATACCCATATCCACGGAAAGGTTTCCTTCCAATTGGGAGCTTTCTGGCGCTAGAGCAAGTTCAATTGTAAGATATTTCATATCAAGGGGTATAAATCCAGAAAGGCTCAAAGCCTCCGGATATGCAGATACAAGGCCCTTGGTTTCCAATGCTACTCCAGAAGGCAGGGCTCAAAACAGAAGGGTGGAGATAGTAATACTCAATATAAGGGGTGCGGAACTAACTTCCCCAAAGAAAGAAGAGAATCAATGATAAGGTTTACATCTTTCTCCACAAGGTAGGGATGAACAGGAATAGAAAAGACTTCCTTTTTAAAACCCTCTGCCTTTGGCGTAGGCAGATGCTCTGCTCCTCTTAGTTCATGAAGCAAATAAGGATAATAAACCCTTGCGTCTATTCCTTTTTCTTTTAGCCCTTCCACTATCCTATCCCTCTCTGGATGTCTAAGAGTGTAAAGATGGTAAACATGGTAAGCTCCTTCTCTTTCCTCTGGGTGTGTAAAAATTCCGTTTAGAGACTGCTTGTACCTTAATGCTATCTCCCTTCTTTTTCTGTTATTGTTTTCCACTTTTTTTAGCTGCACGCAACCTATACCCGCTTGAAACTCGGTAATTCTCACATTAAAGGCAGGATGGTCTCCAAAATCTATCCACTTTTTTATCTCTTGGGCAAGTTTGTCGTCGTTGGTGGCTATGGCACCCCCTTCTCCCATGGGAATGTTTTTAGAAGCGTAAAAGCTAAAGGCAGAAAGATGACCCAAAGAGCCTGCCCTTTTGCCCTTCCACATGGCACCATGGGCCTGGGCAGCATCTTCAAGCACATAAAAGCCATACTTTTCTGAGAGCCACATGATAGCATCCATATCTGCCGTCTGTCCATAAAGGTGTACTGGGATAACCACCTTAGGATTGTATTTTTTTACAGCCTCCTCCAGCTGGTTTGGATCCATGGTGTAATACTCATCCACGTCCACCACCACAGGGATACCACCTGCCAAATAGACCGCATCTATGGTGGCCATAAAGCTCATGGCAGGCACAACCACATACTTGCCTTCTACGTTCAAAGCCTTTAGGGCTATAAAAAGGGCCACAGTTCCAGAACATACTGTAAAAACATGCTTTACGCCGATGTATCTAGCAAACTCCTCTTGGAATAGTGTGGTCCATTTACCCCTTGTAATGTGCCCGCTGTTTAAAATCTCTAAGACAACTTCCTTTTCCTCTTCCGAAAACCTTGGCTCAATAATTCTTATCATAAGTTATCTAATATAAGCCTTATGCTTTTGCAAAGTTGCAAAGTTTTTTTGCTTTTATACAAAGCCTTTGGAAAAAACTCTAAAGTAGCTTTATTAGATCTTCAATCTTTTGTGCATCGGTAAAGGCGGTAGAGAGATGGGCAGTAGGATGGCCATATAGACCACATAAAGTTGCTATCTTTGTATCCGTGTGTTTTCTCAAAAGTCTTATAACAAAGTCAGTCCTGTAGCAATGTACTCCTACAAGGATGGTAAGGTCATGCTTGCCATGCAAGATAGCATGGTGGGGGTTGGGCGGGTCCATCTCTACAGAAGGGTCATACTTTTTTAGCTTTGGCCTGTAGTCTGGTAGAACTTTGACGTTGAACCTTCCTACCTTTTCTATAAGCTCCCTTACGGCCTTTGCCTTTTCTTGAAGCTCCTTTTCTCCAAAGTCCCAAAAGACAAGAGGACCAAGGACTATAGTGGGGCTTTCTGATCCTTTTATCCAACTGGCAACTACTTCCAAGGCCTCTTTATAGCCCACAACCTTGTCCTCAAGGGTGGCCTCGCCAAGGAAGACCTCTTTCTGCATGGAAGTCCTTGTTCTGTCCTCTTCTGGTGTGGGTACAGCCTTGGGCTTTTTATAGTAGGTGGGTTTGAAGTCCACAAGGTATGGGGAAAAATCAAAGCTTACTATTTGCTTTTCTATTTCTATCCCTTCATCCTCTTTAACAGATAAGCTTTTGTATAGGTCTTCCTTTATAAGGTCCAACTCCACCGTAAACTCTCCATGATAAGCCTTTTCTTCCTCCTCCACTCCAAGGCTGTAGCATGTAGTTCCCACTATATCAAAAAGCACACCTTTGGCACCCTCTTCCGAAGCCCTTCTAAAGATCTCATACCTTTTTTCATAAAACTCATAACAGCAATGGCCCACGTAAGTGTAGCCATTTTGAGCACACCAAAGAAGCGTATCTCTAAGAAGTTCAAAGGAAGTTATGGTTATGGGTATCATGCCTTTTTGGTAGGCAAGCCTGTAGGCATCGCCTACGGTGCATCCCCCGCACTCGCCACAATCATCAAGGTGTCTATAATCACACCATCTTGGCTTGGCACAATAAGGAAGAAGCATAACCTTGGCCTTTTGTAGGTTTTCTATTAGGCCTCCTCCTATGGAGGCTATTATGTTATTCAATCTTTTTTTTTCTATGCCAAGGTCTATGCCCTCCACCTTTCTAAGGGGAAATAAAACTGCCTCCACCAAGTCTTCTACCCCTAGGTTTAAACCTTCCCATTCTCTTTTGGAGAAAAAGTCTCTTATTCTACTTTCCACATCCCTAATGGGTGTATGCTTTAGGTAGGCCTCAAGGTCGTATATGAGCTTTTGGGGTTTTACAAAGAAATCTCCGTTTATGATAATCTGTTGTAAGACTTTGCTTTGAAGATCCACTTTGGCGGAGACCCTAAAGGTTCCACCTGGGCATCTGTATATACCAAAGAGCATCTCGCTGTCGGTGGGCGCCTTCTTTACATGGTATATCCATTCCTCGCTCCTGAAGTAGTCCTTCTTTTCTTCAAGGAGCCTTAGCTCCTCATCGGTTAGCTCTCCCCACTGGAAATCAATGTTTAGCTCTTCCTTTAAGCCTTGGAGTATGGCCTCAAAGACCTTTTCCTTTTCTGGCACATATCCCAAAGCCCTCTTTACCCACTCCACTCTGTCTTCCGCAGATTTTATCCCCTTAGAGGTTAGCTTTTCTACTGGTATCTGCAAGGACTTTAACATCCTCTCTACGTTAAAATCCATAAGCACAGTGCCTTGGTATAAGAAGGCTTTTCCCTCAAAGACTCCGCCGGTGCCAGATATCTTCCTTCCCTCCACCTCTATGTCATTCCTTGGTCTGAACTCTGCCTTTATTCCAAGCTTTTGAAGCCCCTTTGCCACGCCAGTGCATATCTTCCTTGTAAGTTCTTCGTAGTTTAGGTCCCCAAGATGGTCCTTTGTGGCTATCACCTCCCAGCCTATCTGGGTTTCATCAAAGTATATGGCACCACCGCCCGTTATACGCCTTCCCACCTCTATGCCTTCCCTTTGGGTATACTCAAGCCTTACCTCTTGTTCTACCGCCTGGTGGAAGCCTACAAGAACACATTCTGGCTTGAACTGCAGAAACCTTATTGTTGGTGGTATTTTATCCTCTGCCATAAGGTCTAGCATGATCCTATCAAGGGCTATGTTCTCATAGTGGGGCCTCTGGCCCGTATATACTACTCTCCACATGATTGCCTCCTCTTTGATTTGAAAATTTTAATCCTTCATGGCCACGCCTTTACTGATATGGCTCAGCCTTTGTGGTTAATCTTTGGTTAATAAAGAGGCTTTAAATTAAACTTAAAACCTTAAGGAGGTAAAGCCATGAAGAAACTTCCTACTTTTGATGGCCATTACAAGCGTAAGCCTTGCCCATCCCATGGATGGAAAGATGCACAAAGAGTGGTGTGAACAAAACTGGGAAAAGTGTAAAGTGTATATGCTGGAGAAGATAAAGCTAAAGGAAAAGTATCTTCCCAAGGAAAGAGAGTGTGTGGAGAAGGCAAAAAGCTATAGGGATATGAAGCTTTGTATGATGGATGTAAAGGAACAGAAAAGAAGGGAAGACTATGAAATACGCAAAAAGATGCTAATGGAGGCAGCGCCAAGACCTTGAGGATACTCCTCGTAGAGGATGACCTTTCTTTGGCAAGGTCCTTGAAAAGCGTCCTTGAGAGGGAGGGCTACAAGGTCAACTTGGCCTCGGATGGTAAAAGAGGACTTGATCTGGCCCTAAGTGGAGGCTTTGACCTTATCATTCTGGACCTTCTTCTTCCCACTTTGGAGGGGGATAAGATAGTAAAAAGGCTAAGGGAAGAGGGGATCAATACACCTGTCCTTATGCTCACTGTTATGGGAGATATATCTCAAAAGGTTAAGCTTTTCACTTTGGGTGCGGATGACTACCTTACCAAGCCTTTTCACCTTGAAGAGCTTTTGGCAAGGGTGAGGGCCTTGATAAGGAGGAGGTATGGAGGATCTTCCGATGTGATACAGATAGGGGAATTGAGGCTGGATATGGGAAGAAAAAATGTCTTTGTGAAAGGGGAGGAGATAAAGCTTACATATGGAGAGTATGCCATCCTTGAATACCTATGCCTAAACAGAGGAAGGTATGTAAGCAAAGAAGAGTTAAGGGAAAAGGTCTTTTACTACCACTCCGATAGCAACAGCTTGGAGGTGCTTATTTCACGGATAAGGAAGAAGCTTGGGTCAAAGCATATCATAAAATCTGTAAAAGGATTGGGGTATATGGTGGAATGAAAAGGTCCATAAAGCTTCATCTAAATTTGTTTTTTGCAATTCTCCTTCTTCTTTTTGCCTTCTATAGCCTTGTACTTTATATGGTGGTGGAAAGGGCCCTTCTTGCATCGGTGGACAGACACATAGCGGATGGTGCGAGAATCTTTGAACAATCTTACTTTTTGGGAAAAGACTTTGAACCTCGCCCAGGCTATGAGCTTTATGCCATAAGGACGCCCGATGGAAGCCTTTTGGAGGCTTCGGAAGACATCTCTTTACCCTTTAGTAAAGACTGGACAATGCCAGACCTACGACTTATAAAGGTGGGAGACAGATTTTACAGGATGCTAACCTACAAAAGAAAGGATGGCTTTTATGTGCAGTATGCGGTAAACTTCACATCAGAAAAGGAGTTTTTAGAAAGGTTAAAGGTCTTTTTGTTCCTATCATGGCTTTCATTCCTTTTCATCTTGGCTGGCATATACCTTTTTACCGTAAGGTCTTTGCTAAATTCTATAAAGAGGGCAAGTGATAGCCTTTTTGAATGGAGATTTGATGAAAAGGTATATGAAGAGCTAAAGCCCTTTATGGAAAAGGTGTATGAGGGGATAAAAAGGATAAGGGAGAGTGCAGAAAGGCATAGGAACATCCTTTTGGCCCTCAGCCACTCTGTAAAAACTCCCCTCTCTACTGCCCTTCTTCTTTTGGAAGACCTCATGAGATCCCATAAAGATGATAGGCTAAAGACTATCCATGAAGAGCTGTGGAGGCTAGAAAGAAGCCTAAGCACATTCCTTAGGATGGCCAAGATGGAGAGCCAGCAGGACCTTATAAAGAAGGAAAGGTGCAATCTGGAAGAGGTTTTAAAAGGCATAGTAAGGCTGTATGACCCAGAGGGCAAAAGGATAAGGCTAAGCCTTTTAGAAAAGCCTCTTTGTGCTTATTGTGACAGAGATGTGCTTTTGGAGGTGCTTGGCGTGCTTGTGGATAACGCCATAAGGCATGGCATTGAGAAGGGCAAGGTAGATATAAGGGTGGAAAAGGATGGAGAATATGTTTATGTAAAGGTGAGCAACCTTTCGGAAAAGCCTGTAGAAGAGAGGGTTCTTTTTAAGCTCTTTGAGGGAAGGCATACGGGCATAGGCCTTTATGTGGCTTATAACCTGTGTAAGATGATGGGCTGCGATCTAAACATAGGACAGGAAAGAGTAGAGGAAGGCTATAGGGTGGAGGCTTCCTTGAAGTTGCGGTTAAGTTTATGTTAAGCTTGGTAAGTTAAAATTAAAACATGGAACTTATTAAGCTACATCCACCAGTGGTGCATTTTGCCATTGCCTTTCCAGCATTTCTGCTTGTGGTTGATATGTATTATAGGATTACAAAAAGGGAGCTTGATGGCTTGCATGCCCTTTTGACCTATTTATCTGTCTTGGCGGTGGTGGGTGGGAGCATATCGGGTATAATAGCCCACGAGCCTGTTGAAAAGCTTTTGGAAAGCATATCTATCTTCAAGTATCATGAGGCCTTAGGCCTATTTTTGGCTTTGTACTTTTTGGCCCTTGGCCTTGTCAGGTTTTATAAGAAGAGGAACCTTTTTACAATCATGCTTTTGATTGGTGTATTGCTTTTATTTTTGCAGGGATGGATGGGTGGGGTTGTGGTATATGAACACCTTATTAAAACGCCATGATAATAGCCCTACTTTTGCTTATCCAAGTGTGCTACGCCATAGACCTAAGGGGTGCCATTGATAGGGCTTTGGAGCACTATCCATCCTTAAAGGCGCTAAAGGAAGAAAGCGTCAAGTTCAAGGGCAAGGCCATGACCTACAGGTCCTACCTAAACCCAAGCCTTGAGGTAGCAGTGGGAAACTTTGGCACATCAAAGGAAAGCGTCAAAACAAATCCTATATACAGCCTTTCTTACTCTCAACCTCTTAGTATTTATCCCATTGGGAAAAGCTTCAAAAAGATGGTAGATTACGAAGAGAAGGCCTTCCTTGAGAGGATGGAACAGGAAAAAAGCCTTTTGATAAGCGAGGTTTATCTGGCCTACTATATGGCCCTATACAGGAAAGAACTATTAAAAGTGGCTCAAGAAAACTATAAGATAAGCCAAGAGCTTCACAGTTTTATAAAAAGGCTTTTTGAACTTGGAGAGACCACCAAGCTGGAGGTCTTTAGGTCCGAAAGGGAGCTTGATTTGGCAAGGGTTGAGTTGGAGATGGCCCAAAGGGACTATGAGAACGCTTTAAAAAACCTCTCTTACCTTATAGGCCAGAGGGTGGAGGACTTGGAAGAAAGCTTTGACAGGCTACACAGCATAAAGGAGATAAACTTTGAAAATTCACCAAGGCTAAGGCAGTACCAATATGCCATAAAGGGCTTGGAGGCGGGCATAGAGGTAGAAAGAATACTTTCCAAGCCCCAGTTTAGCCTTACAGTGCTTGGAGAAAAGGTTTCTTCCCAAGAGTATGGCTTCAGAGTTGGTATTTCTGCCGCACTTCCACTATTCTACAGAAGGGAGGGAGAGATATTACAGCTTTTGGCAGAAAGGAGGAGCATGGAGCTTAGGAAAAGTCTGGAGGAGCTAAGCTTAAAAAGGGACTATGAGCTTGTGCGGTCAAGGTATGAAAAGCTTTTGGAAGAGACAGAAAGGATAGAAAAGCAGACCATACCAAAGGCAAAGGAGGAGCTTAGCCTTGCCATAAAGAGCTATAAGCTAAGGACCATAACCCTTTTGGAGCTTACAGAGACAAAGAGAAGGTATGTGGAGCTTTTAAAGTATAGGCTGGAACTAATAAGGCAGGCACACGAGGAGTATGCCAAATATTTAAGCCTTGGGGGTGAGCTATGAGGCTTTTACTTCTTCTTATTTTACCCCTTCTTTCCTTCTCCCAGGTTATAAGGCTGGACCCAGAAAAGGAGAAAAAGCTTGGCATAAAACTTTGGGAGGTAAAGGAGGAAGAGGTGGTGGAGGAAATGAGACTTCCCGCACAGGTGAGCAACTATTCAAGCTCTGTAGCTCAAGTCCATTCTCCAATTTCTGGTATAGTCAAAAGGCTTTTTGTAAAGCAGGGTGATTTTGTGAAAAGGGGCCAAGCCTTGGCCTCTGTTTATTCTCCTCAAGTGGCAGAGCTTCAGGCCCAGATAAGGATGGCAAAGGTGAAGCTAAAGACGGCGGAGGAAACGCTAAGGAGAGAGGAGATGCTATACAAGGAAGAGGTCATTCCTTATGCTAGATATTACGGTGCAAAGATAGAGTATGAGAAGGCAAAGGGGGAGTATGAGGCCCTTTTGATGTCTCTTAGGTCCTTTGGTGAGGTAAGGGAAAACGAGATATTTGTTAGGTCTCCCATAAGCGGTTATGTGGTGGAACAAAGTGTTTTCGTTGGGTCTGGTGTGGATACTTCCAAGGAGATGTTTAAAATCCAGTCTTATGAGAGGCTTTGGGTATATGCCTATGCGGACCCAAGGGATGTGGATAGGATAAAAAAGGGGACAAAAGGTTATGTGCTTTGGAAGGATAAAAGGCTTTGGGGGACTGTGGATTATATATCGGGGGAGGTGGATAAAAACACAAAGAGGGTTCCCATAAGGCTTTTGGTGGAAAACAGGGAAGAGCTTTTGAGGCCAGGCCTTATGGTGGATGTCTACCTTCAGCTTGGGAAGATAAGGGGCCTTTGGCTACCTGCCCAGAGCCTCCAAAGGCTTGGAGAGGATTATGTGGTCTTTGTGAAAACTAAGGAGGGCTTTGAGGTGAGGAAGGTAAAGAAGGTAAAGGAGGTGGGGGACAAGGTGCTGGTGGAGGGGAGCATAAGAAAAGGTGAAAGGGTGGCCATGAGAGGTCTTGTATTCCTTAAATCTCAGGTAGAGAGATGAGGAAGGTCTTAAAGTACAGGCTTTTGGTGCTTTTGCTTCTTTTTGGAGTGGTAGCCCTTGGACTTTGGTCTTTCAGAAGGCTGCCCATAGACACCTTTCCAGACCCCACACCCATACAAGTGATCATATACACAGAAACTCCGGGCCTCTCTGCAGAGGAAACGGAGCTTTTGGTCACCAAACCCATAGAGTTTGTTTTGTCTGGTATAAAGGATGTGGAGCTTGTAAGGTCTGTGAGCCTTCCGGGCCTCTCCTATGTGAGCGTCTTTTTCAAAGATGGCACAGACATATACTTTGCCAGAAACCTTGTGGCACAAAAGCTTCCAGAGGCCCAAGCCCAAATACCGCAGGGCTATGTACCAAGGATGGGTCCAAACACCTCCGGCCTTGGCAATGTGCTTTTCTATACCCTGCTGGATGAGAAAGGAAACTACTCCCTTGAGGATCTAAAGACCATCCAGATGTGGAAGATAAGGCCCATTATAAAGGCCACCGATGGCGTGGAAGACATATCCCAGTGGGGGCCAGAAAGGGCATATTTGATAAGGCTAAAGCCAGAAAAGATGGTTTTATACGGCATAAGCTTGGAGGATGTGGTAAAAGCCTTGGAAGACTATAACCAGATAGCGGGTGGGGGCTTTTTGCAATCTCCAGAAGGAGACCTTGTGGTAAGAGGTCTTGGAAGACTAAAGAGCATGGAAGAGGTGGAGAATGTGCCTATAAAGAAGGAGGGAGGAGTAAGCCTTACCATAAGGGATATCGCAGATGTCTTGCCCTCAGAGCTTCCAAACAGGATGGGAGTCTTCACCCTCAACGGCCAGGAGGTTCAAGGCAACATAGTTTTGAAAAGAGTTCAAACAAACACCATGGAGCTTGTAGAAGAGCTGAAAAAGAAGCTTGAAGAGGTTCAAAAGATATTGCCAGATGGCTTAAAGGTGGAGGTCCTTTATGACCAGTCCTACCTTACTCAAAAGGCCCTCTCCACCGTAGAAAGGGCCCTTATAGAAGGCATACTGTTGGTATCTCTGGCCATAGCCCTTTATATGTGGAACCTTAGAGTTGCCCTTTTGGTGGCCCTCTCTGTACCACTTACCCTTCTTATCACCTTTATCTTTCTCAAAAACCTTGGCATCTCTGGGAACCTCATGACCCTTGGCGGTCTTGCCATAGGTATAGGCCTTTTTGCGGACGCCACCGTGGTGGTGGTGGAGAATATATACAGACATCTTTCTGAGAGGCCACAGGCAAACAAGTTTTCCATAATAGTTGAATCTGTAAGCGAGGTCCTAAGGCCCGTTAGCTTTGCAGTAGGCATTATCATGCTTGTCTTTTTGCCCATCTTTAGCTTTGAATCTGTGGAAGGAAAATACTACAAGCCCTTGGCCCTCACCATCATCTTAGCCCTCTTTTCTTCCTTGGTGGTTGCCTTCCTCTTTATGCCTGTGCTTTCCTACTATGTGATAAGGCCCGGAAGGGAAGAGACCTACTTTTTCAAAAGGCTAAGAGAACTCTATCTAAAGCTTTTGGAAGGTGCCTTTAAGATTAGAAGCTTGCTTTTGACGGCCACCCTTAGCCTTTTCTTATTCTCCCTTTTCCTACTTTCCCGCATAGGAACAGAGTTTGCCCCACAACTGGAGGAGGGCACCCTTTTGGTAAAGTCCTTTTTGAACCCAAACGTCTCTATGGAAGAGGCCAAAAGGGTGGCAAGGGTGGTAGAGGAGACTGCCCTTGAATACCCAGAGGTGGTAAGGACCTTTTCCAACATAGGAAGGGCTGAGGTGGGGGAGCCTGCGGACCTTAGCTACATTGAGACCTTTATAATCCTTAGGCCTGCGGAGGAGTGGAAAAACTTCAAAAGCAGGCAGGAGTTTGAAAACATACTAAGGGAAAGGCTTGAAGGCGTGCCGGGTGTGGAGTTTAGCTTTACACAGCCCATACAGATGAGGATAGATGAACTCCTTTCGGGAGTAAGGTCCACCGTAGCCATAAAGGTCTTTGGCGATGACCTAAAAAAGATAAACGAGATAGCCTATAAGATTGAAGAAATAGTAAAAGGTATAAAGGGTGCGGTGGATGTGGAAACGGAAGCCCAGTCTGGAAAGCTACAACTAAGGATAGTGCCAAAGATGGAGGTGTTAAAAAGATACAACCTAACCACCGCAGAGCTTATGAACTTGGTGGCCTATGCCTTGGGAGGAAAGGAAGTAGGCTACATACAGCAAGACACCATACTCTTCCCCTTGGTCTTGGGCTTAGAGAAAAAGGACCTAGAAAGTGTGAAGAACCTACCCCTTATCACAAAGGATGGCAACATATTGACCCTTTCACAGGTGGCGGATGTGGAGATAACTGAAGGTTTTTCAAAGATAAGGAGGGAGAACGGCATGAGGTTTGCCCTTGTGCAATCCAACCTTCAAGGCAGAGATCTGGGAGGCTTTGTAAAGGAAATAAAGGAAAGGATAGCAAAAGAGGTCAAGCTTCCACCTGGCTACTTTATAAGCTTTGGCGGGCAGTTTGAAAACCAAGAGAGAGCTATGAAGAGGCTCTCCATAGTGGCGCCTTTATCCATTCTTTTGATACTGCTACTTCTCTACATAAACTACAACTCCCTTAGAGATGCCCTCATAGTTATCTTAAACGTCCCCTTTGCCACCATAGGTGGCGTGCTTTCTTTGTATATATCCGGTTATAACCTTTCTGTGCCTTCTGCAGTAGGCTTTATAGCCCTCTTTGGCATAGCAACCCTCAACGGAGTGGTTTTAATATCTTATGTGAGGTCCTTGCTGGAAAATGGATACAACCTTAAAGAGGCTGTGCTTTTGGGTGCTTCAAGAAGGCTAAGGCCCATCCTTATAACAGCTACCGCCGCCTCCTTGGGCCTTTTGCCCATGTTATTTTCCAAAGGTATAGGGTCGGAGGTTCAAAAGCCTTTGGCGGTGGTGGTTATAGGTGGTATTTTTACCTCTACAGCACTAACCTTGCTGATACTTCCCTTAGTATATGAAAGGTTCGGAAGGAAGAGCTAAATATATTTTTAAAGCATGAAGGCAATAAGCAAAGAAGAGTTAAAAGAGCTTTATGATAAGGACTTTCCCCTGTGGGTGGAGATAAACCTGCAGCTTCTCAAAGAAAAGGCCTACCACTTGGTAGACTGGGAAAACCTCTTAGAGGAGATAGAGGATATGTGGCGGAGGGAACTTGATGTTCTTGTGGGTTATCTTGCAGTCATTTTGGAACATCTATACAAGCTGGACAATTTTCAAAGTCTGGCAGAACCTAAAGAAAGCCAAAGGTGGTTAAAAAATATAAGAAATGCAAGGGAGGAGATAGAAATACTTTTTGATTGGTATCCAAGCCTGAAGAATAAGCTCCCCAATGAAGTAGATTATGCTTGGAAGTTTGCAAAAATAGAACTTTTAAGCTGGGCATGGAATAACAACATTGATCTTTCTAAAGATGATTTACCGGATGTATGTCCTTATACCTATGAAGAGGCCATGACAAGAGATTTGAACAGAGAAATGAAAGGGTAAAGCCTTGCTGAAGATAATTGAGACAAATCTTTTAAACTGTTACGTTGGGTGAAAAATTCTCTTTTGAAAATATGGTATTAATCTTGTATGGGCACACCTTACGGGTGCCCTATTGGACAGGATAAGCCCTACCCCTACATAAAAAATTAGCCGGCGAAGATCCTAAACCTTTAATTTCTCATCCGTGTAAATCCTTGTATAATTTTAAGCTATGCTAGACGCAAGGGAAATAATGGAAATACTTCCACACAGGTATCCCATCCTTTTGGTGGACAAAATCCTTGAAATGGAAGAGGGCAAAAGGATAGTGGGTCTAAAGAACGTTTCCGTTAATGAACCTGTCTTCCAAGGGCACTTTCCCGGATTCCCTCTCATGCCCGGTGTTTACATCCTTGAGGCCATGGCGCAAGTAGGCGGTATTCTCATGATAAAGTCACTTGGGCTTGAGATAGGAAAGTATGCCATAGTCTTTGCCGGCATTGATGAGGCAAGGTTCAAAAGGCCAGTATATCCGGGGGACCAACTTATAATGGAGCTGGAAGTCATCTCTTTAAAGAAAAGCCTTTCAAAGATGAAGGGGGTGGCAAGGGTAGATTCTGAGATTGTGGCTACCGCCATACTCTACGCCGCTGCAAGGGAGCTAAAGGATATAAAAAGATAACTTACCTTGCCTCTTGCAACATACCCAAAAGCCTTTGAATCCTTTCCCTTTCTTCTCTTAGCTCCTCAAGGGCCTCCTTTGTCCTCTGGACCTCCTCTTCCGGTGCCTTCTTTAAGAAGTTTTCGTTGCTGAGCCTTTTCTCAAAGGTTTCCATGGACTTTTCCACCTCTGAAAGCCTTCGTGAGTAAGAGTTTATAAGCTCCTCCAGATTTATGTTCTCTTCCGCCAGCACATAGAACTCAAAGTCCCTTGAAAAGCCCGCCACAGATTTGGGTGGCCTTTCTGCCACTTCCTCAAGGCTTTCAAGCCTCGCAAGGCTGAGAATGTGAGGCATAAACTCTTCTACAAGGCTTTTGCTTTCCTCCGCTCTGTAGTATAGCTTTATCCTCCTTGATGGCTCAATGCGAAGGTCGCTCCTCAAGGACCTTATGGAGGAGATAATCTCCTTTAGCCTTTCTACTCTTTTCTCCGCTTCCTCGTAGACCTCTTGGGGGTTAAACTGTGGGTACTGGGTTATGGATATGCTCTCTTGGTGTGCCGTTGGCAGGGCTTGCCATAGCTCTTCTGTTATGTAGGGCATAAAGGGGTGCAAGAGCCTGAGAGTTTTCTCAAAGACCATAAGGAGGGTGGCCTGTGCGCTTATCCTTTCTGCCTTTATCCTCTTTTCCTCTTCTGGGTCTTCCGGTTGGGGCTTGGCATAGAGCCTTATCTTAGAAAACTCTATATACCAATCGCAAAACTCACTCCATATAAACTCATAGAGCTCCCTTGCAGCCTCGGAAAACTCATACTCAGAAAGGGCCTTGTTGACCCTTTCTATGGTCCTGTTAAGCTTTGTGATTATCCAGAGGTCCTCAGGCCTCGGCGGGGCGCCGTAGGGAAGGTTGGAAAGAAGGTCCTCATCAAGGTTCATAAGTATAAACCTTCCCGCATTCCAGAGCTTGTTGGCAAAGTGCTTATAGCCCTCAAAACGCTTTTCTGACAGTCTAATGTCCCTTCCCTGCTGTGTGAGTATGGCAAGGGTAAACCTCAAAGCGTCTGCACCATACTTTTCCACAATATCAAGGGGGTCTATCACATTGCCTTTAGTTTTTGACATCTTTTGACCCTTCTCATCCCTTATGAGGGCATGGATATAGACATACTTAAAGGGTATGTCCTTTGTAAAGTAGGTGCCCATCATCACCATACGGGCAACCCAGAAGAAGATGATGTCAAAGCCTGTAACCAAAAGGTCTGTAGGATATAGCTTTTGAAGGTCCTGAGTGGCCTCCGGCCAGCCAAAGACTCCAAAGGGCCAAAGGGCAGAAGAAAACCAAGTATCCAATACGTCCCTTTCTTGCTTTAGCCTTTCTGAACCACACTTTTTACACCTTAAGACAAAGCGGTAGGCCTTCTTCTGCGGATTATACCTGTACCTGCTCTTTTTCTCTGTGAGTATGGCCATGGGGTTAAGATCCTGCGTAAAGAAGAGCCTGAGAGAGTTGGCATCCACTTCCGTAGAGTGGTATTTATGAAAGGCAAAATGCTTATAAAAGTCCAAGACGGTCATCTCTGGATGCACAAAGGAGGGAGAGTGGAGAATATCTGCCACCTCCTCCGGAGTGAACTCCTCTCCTATCTTACCATCTGCCATGAGGTTAAAGATTAGCTTGTCATAAACCCTGTCAAAGTCTTCATCGGTAAATATGTTTTCCTCTCCACAGTCCTCGCAGTACCAAACGGGTATTCTATGGCCCCACCATATCTGGCGTGATATGCACCAGTCTTTTAGATTTTCCATCCATTGGAGGTATATTTTGGACCAGTTTTCTGGAATAAACTTAATTAGGCTTTCCCTTACCACCCTTATGGCTTGGTCCCTTATGCGTGGGTCTGAGACCTTTAAAAACCACTGGGTAGAGACAAAGGGCTCAAGCACCGTTTTACACCTGTAGCATTTGCCTACCGCATGCCTGTGGCTTTCCACCTTTTCAAGAAGGCCAAGCTCTTCAAGCCTTTCCACTATCTTTTTCCTTGCCTCATACCTGTCAAGGCCCTCAAACTGGCCTGCATTGTGGTTCATACGGGCAAACTGGTCCATAACCTGCACAAAGGGAAGGCCATGGGTCTTTCCTATCTCAAAGTCTAAGGGGTCATGGGCTGGCGTGATCTTTACCGCACCCGTTCCAAACTCTGGCTTTACCCTCTCATCCGCTATTATGGGGATAATTGGCTCTACTTCTGAGCCATCCATAGCCTTCCTCTTCCACTCAACAAGGGGAAGCCTTACCTTTTTGCCCACAAGGCTTTTGTACCTTTCATCCTTCGGATGCACGGCTACAGCCGTGTCTCCCAGCATGGTCTCCGGCCTTGTGGTGGCAACGGTTATATGCCCTGAGCCATCCTCAAGGGGATAGCGTATGTAGTAGAGCTTTCCCTCCTCTTCCTCATGCTCCACCTCAAGGTCCGAAAGGGCTGTAAGGTCCTTTGGACACCAGCTAACCATATACTCTCCACGGTATATAAGACCTTCTTCATAAAGCCTTCTGAAGGCATACCTTACAGCCCTTGAAAAGCCCTCATCAAGGGTAAACCTCTCCCTTTTCCAATCCACACTAACGCCCAACTTCTCAAGCTGTTCTCTAATGGCATTCCTTGATATGGGCACCCACTCCCAAACTTTCTTTAAAAACTCCTCCCTTCCAAGGTCCAGCCTGTTTATGCCCTTTTCCCTTAGCTGTCTGTCTACCACATATTGGGTGGCTATGCCCGCATGGTCAAAGCCCGGCACCCAAACCACCTCTTTACCCAGCATCCTCTGCCATCTACAGATTATGTCCTGAAGGGTAGCGTTCAAGGCATGGCCCATATGCAATGAACCTGTCACATTAGGGGGTGGGATAACCACAGAAAACTTTTCTCCAGATGTATCCTTTACAGAATACAAAGCCCTTTCCACCCAAAGCTTGGAGTATCTTTCTTCCACCTTCTTGTGGTCGTACTGGCCTATATCCTTCATAAAGAAAGGATTATACTACAAGGCTCTTCGGAGAGGTACTGTGTGGGAAACTCAATAAGCTTATACCTAAACCCATTGCTAAAAATGAGTTATAACTAAGCCCTAACAAAATTTTAACAATTCCTGGATATAATTTTAGTTTAAAAGAGGGGTAATAAAATGAGAGGGATAAGGGAAGCATTAGGGATTTTCAGAAGATACAGAGTAGCTTTATTTCTATTGCTGTTTGTCCTAACTGCAAGCCAAACAGCGTTGGCTGAAAATAAGGGAACGCAGATTAATACCAAACATATCAAATGGTTAGACTTTTCTGCCACTAAATATTCTTATGAACGCAATTTAGTTAGAGAATTGGAGAAAGAGGATATTGAAGAAGCTGAAAAACTTACAAAAGAAAAAGTGAAAATCCTTATAGCATTAGAGGATATAAATGGAGATGGTATTAGGGATGTTATCGCCTATTTTTACCATCCATATTATTGTGGGTCCTTAGGATGCTCTGTTGAGATTTATATAAATAAAAAGGGTAAACTAAGCCCAATAAACTTTGCTTTTGTGTTGCCTGAACCTAAGATTGGAATAATAAAAAGCAAAAGCTACGGGTGGTATGACCTTATTGTAATGGACAGTAATGGTAATTATCGTAAACTGAAATGGAATGGTAAAGAATATAAATGATAGGACTTTGGTATATAATAAACCTTGGAGGGTGGGTCTTGAAAAAGGCATTGCTTGCCATAATTTTTGCTTTACTTTTTATCAATTACAGCCTTGGGAGTGAAGCCATGAAGGTAGAAGCTCCTTTCAAAGAAGGTCAAGATATACCTCGCAAATATACTTGTGATGGAGAGGATGTTTCTCCTCAAGTTAAATGGTCTGGACAGCCAAGCAATACCAAGTCCTTTGTGCTTATCATGGATGATCCAGATGCACCCGTTGGCACCTTTACCCACTGGATAGTTTATGATATTCCAGCAAGCCAAACAAGTTTGCAGGAGAACTTTCCCAAAAGAAGTGAGGTTAGAAGTATAAAACAAGGCATTAACGATTTTGGCCGTGTGGGCTATGGTGGCCCCTGTCTCCCTCGTGGGCATACTCATAGATATTACATAAAGGTTTATGCCCTTGATGTGGAAAGCCTAGGCCTGAGGCCCGGTGCCACAAGGAGGGAGGTGGAAAGCAAGATGCAGGGACATATAATAGGACAGGGACAGACGATGGGAAGGTATGGAAGAAGGTAATCATGTTTAAAAGCTTGCTTTTAGCCCTTTTGCTTGGCTTCACCCTTTTTAGCCAAGGCTGTGCCACAAGCAGACCTTTAAACACTGGAGAAGTACCTATGAAAACATCCCAAAGGCTGATAATAAAGTTTAAGAAGGACGTGCCAGAAGAAAAGAGGAAGGAAATAATAAGCCAGTATGGACTAAGGCTTGTAAAGGTTATTGAAGACTTAAACATGTATGTGGTGGAAGTGCCAGAAAGGGCATCGCAGGAAGAGCTGAT
>Ga0101942_100071_pt1 | contig 71002 bp, 70 predicted proteins | sample DewCreD2012metaG_4_FD_75243 | JGI IMG/M metagenome (GOLD analysis project Ga0101942, IMG submission 75243) | Hot spring sediment bacterial and archeal communities from British Columbia, Canada, to study Microbial Dark Matter (Phase II) - Dewar... ...
TTAATGAACAGGGCAAAACCCCAAACCCTGATGAAGCCCAAGGGCTGAGAATAAAATACAGACTCATGAAAATCCAATAAAGCTCAAACCCCATAAAGAAGGACTCATGGCTATAATCTATATAGGAGGTCTGCGCATTATCTTGGTGGAAATGGTTAAAGATGCTGAGGCTTAGAGACCCCATCTGGCTCTCGGAGACCATGTCATGGCTATTAGCAATAGCCTCTCTCATGGCTATATTCAACGGCTTCTCTGATGTGAAGAACCTAGTGCTCTGGGGGTATATACCATCATACCTCATAGCAGTGATCCTCGGCTTCTCCCTCCACGAGGTGGCTCATAAATATGTAGCTAACGCGAGAGGCTGCCAGGCTAGGTTCACAATATCGTCCCTAGGGCTTCTAATAACATCTATATTCGGGCTGCTGGCCTCTCTACTCGGGTTCCTAGGCTCCAGGCTACCCTTTGTGGTTGCGGCTCCAGGCTATGTTGGGATAAGATGCAGCTATTGGGGAACCAAGACGATATTTGGGGGCACAACAAGCGAGGGCCTGATATCCCTCGCAGGGCCTACAACAAATATAGCCCTCTCTATAGCTGGGCTTGTGGGGGCTAGGATAGCAGTGGCACTATCCCTATATAGTCTCTACAGCATCTTTATAGCTATGAAATACGTAAACGCTGTGCTGGCGGCCTTTAACCTTATACCAATACCCCCTCTGGATGGCTATAAGATAGCTAGGTGGAACCCACTGGCATATCTAGTCATGGTGATAATATCGCTGATAATGATCACAATATAATAGATCTATATGCTCAGAGCCGTCTCCACACATCACCACTCAGAGGATCCTTATCATCATTCTCATCGGCTTAGCACCACAGTTTATTATCCACCACAGCTAAAAACAAACAGATTCTAAGGATATAGAGCGGATATAGAGCCCAACAGAGAGCTCATGCTAAAGCTGTCTCTTCTGCTCTCTAACAATAGTCCTAGCCTGTTCTCTTAAGTAGTTTAGAAGATAATATGGCCCCCCAACACCCCTGCCAGTTGCCCCACTTGCTTTCCAGCCAACGAATGTCTGTGCCCCTGGCCATGCTCCCGTTGTTGATCCCCCTCTCCTGTTTGCATATGTCACCCCAAACTCTATTTTTCTGAAGAAGTACTCGTACTCCTTCTCATCCTCTGTGAAGATCCCCGCCGTCAAGCCATACTCTGTATCATTGGCCTTCCTTATAGCCTCGTCCAGAGTCTCGAACTCCGCTACCAGGAGTATTGGTAGGAAGAGCTCTTGCCTCCATAGATAGTGATCCTCTGGAACCCCCTCTATCACTGTTGGCTCCACATAGAAGCCCTTAGAGTAGATACCATCCTGAAGAACCCTCCCACCAGTCAGGATCCTTCCACCAGCCCTTATAGCGTCTTCAACATATCTCCTAAAGCTCTCCAGAGCTCTCCTATTTATAACGGGCCCCATGAATGTCTCCCTTCTCCTTGGATCCCCAACCAATATCTTCCTAACCCTCTCTATGAATCTCGATAGGAACTCTTCTTTAATGCTCCTCTCAATATACAGCCTAGATGTTGCGCTGCACTTCTGCCCATTATAGCCGAACGCAGCCCTCAGGGTTCCCTCAACAGCCTTATCTATATCAGCCTTTGAGGTCACTATCGTTGGATTCTTGCTACCCATCTCAAGCACTATCGGCTTTGGATATGGCTGCTCAGAAGTGAATCTCCTATATAGCCTCATACCAACATCCCTAGACCCTGTGAAGGCTATCCCAGCGACAAGCCTGTGGGATACAAAGACATCCTCGAACTCCTCGCCAGGCCCTGTGATAAGGTTTAGAACCCCCAGCGGTATACCAGCCTCAGTGTATATCCTGTAGAGCATTATAGCCGTTAGAGGTGCCTCGCTAGTAGGCTTCCAGACAACAGTGTTTCCAGTTATGAGGGCTCCCAGCATCATGCCGTTTGCAAGCATTAGCGGGAAGTTGAAGGGCGAGATAACAACCCACACACCATAGGGTCTAGCAACGCTCCAAGCCTCCTCGCCAGGGGCTCCTGACATCATTCTTCTAATATAGCCGTTCTCCCTCTCCATAAGATCTGCATAGTATCTTATAGCATCTATGGCCTCATGAACCTCTGCTAGAGCCTCCAATCTGTTCTTCCCAACCTCGTATGTTATTACAGCTGCGAGCTCAAACCTCCTCCTCTCTATATGATCCGCTATGTTTCTAAAGATCCTCACTCTCTCCTTCCAATCAATCTCACCCCATTCCTTGAACGCCTCGTGGGCCTTCTCGATAGCCATTATAGCGTGATCCCTATACCCCCTCTGGAATCTGCCAACAAGTATATCAAGATCTATCGGGCTTCTCTTCTCAAACTCCCCCCTATCGCTATATAGCTCTCTCCCACCAATATACATTGGATACCTCCTACCCAAAAGATCCTTTTCGACTATGCTGAGAGCATCCTCGTATTTCGGGTGTATAGATTCATCGGCTAGTAGTGTCACATATGTTATCTTATACCCCAAAGCATTCCACCAAATGTGATATTGTGTGGAGAAATATATTTCTCATATTGTATTGATGGGTTATAGGGATATTAGCACCTGTGCAAAAATATGGAAGGTGGATAGCCTGTCCAGAGAGCAGGAGGTGCTACCAGGCACCCTGCTTGGGGTTATAGAGGAGTATTTTCCAGGCAGCAATGTCTATGAGATCGATGGGAAGATCTACTCAAGTATTATCGGGATCCCGAGGCTGGATATGGTTAGAAGAATCGTGTGGGTAGAGCCCAGAACAAGGGTTCAGATGCCCTCCCAGGGTTCGATGGTCTATGCCTATGTGATAAATGCTAGGGATGAGTCGGCTTTTCTTAGAATAATAGGAAGCGATCCTAGGAGCCCTATTAGGCAGAGCCTTGTTGGCATGCTACATATATCCCAAGCAAGACTGGATCCTGGTGAGAGGAGCCTTTTAGATATTATAAGACCTGGTGACCTTGTTTATGCAAAGATCCTGTCGAAGAGCAATCCATACATACTAACCCTCAGAGCCCCAAAGGCTGGTGTAGTGCTATCGCTATGCCTAAAGTGTGCCGCGTTCATGAGATACAGAAGTGGGAAGCTATCGTGCCCTAGATGTGGTTTTGAGGAGAGTAGGAGGGTATCCCAGCTCTATATATCAATCTGAGGATCTATGATGATAAGGATAGGATACTCAGTGTGGAGGGAGGACTTTAGAAGGATATCGAGCCTTGTGGATGAGCTTATAGAGGCAGGCTTCGATCATGTTGAGCTGAGCATAGACAGCCCATTGGATCTATATGGCGACGAGATCCACGTAATAGCTGATACTGCTAGGAAAGCGGGCCTTAGTCTCGGGATCCATATACCGTGGCGGGAGATCTTCCTGGCATCGCCTGTTGAGGAGATAAGATCAGCATCCTCTAGGGTAGTGAGGAATATTATCGAGAACACATATAGATACGAGCCTAGCTATTATGTTCTTCACGGATCAAGCGATCAGCCCATATGCTCTAAAAACGAGGATATATGCATATCATCCCTGGGAAAATCCATAGAGGAGATCATAGGCTCCGGTGGGAGAATAGCCATAGAAACCATCCAGGGATCATGCTGTGGAAAGACAGCCCAGATAGCAAAGCTTGTGAATAGATATAGCATAGATGTATGCATAGACCTAGCACACATAGCCGTCGAGAACATGGTTAGAGGTAGGAATATATGGCCATCAAGGATTTCTGAGGCTCTATCCGAGGTTCCGGACTCTATTAAAAAGAGATCATGGATCATACACCTACACGGCCTCAAGAACAGGGAGAAGAGGATTAGAGCACATCATGACTTCTCATACACACCTCTGGGGGGAGAGGATATAGCAAGAGCAGCCAGGAACTGGGGCTCTGCATATATTGTATTCGAAGTATTCTACAGATCCAGCGGTGAGGAGGCAAGACCGATAGATCTCAGTATAGAGGTTAGGAGGATGAGAGAGTGGATATCGATCCTAGAGCTATAGAATTCTCGGCCTTGAAAGAGACCAGAGAGAAAGCAAAACAGATCTTCATTAGAACAGGGTGAACAGTGTTCCTGTGCATTGGATATCGCCTTCTAGATGATCTCCTCTAGAAAACCATTTGTATGATTGCTATTCACCAAGTATTCTCTTCAGGGCTGGGTATGCCTCCACAGCCCTCTCTCTAATTATTAGCAGGTAGTACTGCTCGACAATACCTATTGAGAGAAGTATTCCAACACCTGATCCATAGGCTAGGGTTAGATCTGCCACAAGGACTAGGGTGACTACTATAAGAGTGCTTAGAATGGTTAGCGGATATATGTATCTACCTAAGAGCATCTCAAGAACCTTTGGATTTCTCCTAAGCCCTGGTATCTCTAGCCCAGCCTTTATGATCTTCTCGGCCTGTCCGGACGGGTTGAGCCCAGCAACCTCTACCCACATTAGAGCAAAAGCAAGACTTAGTAGGGTAAATATGAGTGTATATATGGCAACTCTTGTTGGGTTGACTACTAGTTCCAAATAGCCTCCTGGGGGTGAGAGGTACTGGATCGCCTGCTCTAGGAACCCCCCCGCACCTGTTCCCGATAGTATCGCCCTGAATATAAGGAGATCTGAGAACAGGATCGATACCAAGAGGACTGGCATGTTAGTCACATAGAGGAACTGGAGCGGAACCCTTGTCTTGAGCCCCCTTAATCTCTGCGTGGTTACCGGTATATATACCTTCATCCTCTGGAGATAGATTAGGATAATAGTTATTATTATAAATGATGTGAGCCCCATAAGCCCTGGGAGATAGCCTAGGCTTGGGTTATATCTTACGAAAAGGCTCTCAATGGTCACAGATCCTGAGAGAGCGCTATAGGCAACATATGGGAAGAAACCCAGCGGCTCATGAGAACCCTGGGATATCGGGAATGGTGAGAACATGTCGTTAACAATAACAGACGTTGTTCCAGAGAGTATGAACAGCGATATACCGCTCCCAATACCCCAGCCCTTCTGAAGCATCTCATCGAGGAGGATCACAACAAGGGTTGCTCCAACAAGCTGTAGCCATACGAAGAACCTTATAAGAGGATCCGCTCTTACATCTAAGACGGGGTTAGGGCCTGTTAGCTCCCAGAAGTTGCTTCCAACTATAACGAAACCCCCTGCCTCAACCCCTGCTATTATTAGTGAGAGGGATTTCTGGGCTAGTGTGAATGTCCTTCTCCCTTCTGGTTTTGACAGGTCTAAATCAATTAGTTTAGATCCAACAAGGATCTGCATTATAAGACCAGCAGTGACTATTGGGCCTATGCCGAGCTGTGCAAGGGTTCCTGCAGATGATGCGAATACAACCTGAACGATTGTTGGAAGAGATGCTGCAACGCCTGCTGTGTGCTGAATGCCAAATATTGGTGTCGATGCCATGAGAATATATATAGCCACGGCTAAGAATGTGTAGAGAAACCTCATACCAAGGCTGGGCTTAACAGCTGGTTTTGGAACGCCCGGGATGTATTCACCTATAGATGCGAGAGCCTGCAGAACTCCCAATTTCTACCCAGATAGATAGTTCTAGGGGGTTTTTATATAACTCACAAAGGCCGCTAGCCTCGATGGCTAGAAACGGTTTTTAGACTTCTAGGTGTAATAATATGTGGAGATATTTTGGAGAAAGCCCAGTACGAGCGAGTCTATGATATGATAAAGAGGGGACATAATAGAAAAGATAGGAGGGGGACAACTGTTGAGGAGTATCTAGAGACCATCCACGAGCTTGAGAAAATAATGGGGTGGGTAAGGATCAAGGATCTATCTAGGACGCTTAACATAAGGCCAAGCACTGTTACAAAGACCGTTAAGAGACTACACTCAGAGGGGCTTATAATCTATGAGAAATACAGGGGTGTTAGACTCAGCAGATCCGGTGAGGAGGCTATACACAAACTCGAGAGAAAACACCGAGTGCTGGCAAGGCTCTTCAAAGAAGCAGGGCTTGGAGATATAGAGGCCGAGATAGAGGCCGAGAGGCTTGAGCATCTAGTGCCAGATAAGCTAGTAGAGCATCTTGAGGGGCTTCTAAATAAGATCAGGGATCTTGAGAGAAAGTGCCTAGGATCTTCTTGACTTGGGGTTTTTAATAGCCTCTAAGAGTCTCAGCAAGTCTAACTCGAAAACAGCCGCGGGGAACCCTATGCCCATCCTCCTCAGCATCTCGAGCCTAATCTCGCCAACAACACCTACATGATGGCTATCAGCATATATATAGGCTGACCTGCCCCTTATAAACACTGGATACTCAGCCGAGGCGGTTCTGGGTCTTAGACCCAGTGTCCTTATTAAGGAGAAGAGGGGCGCCTGTATATCCTCGAAGCTAACGCTATCATCGAGAACCCCAGCGGCTAGGTATAATCCTGTCCTCCACCCAGTATACACCCCTGGATCCCTTACCACGACCTCCCCAATCTCGAAAACCCTTACCGGCTTTGGAGCATGTTGTGAGCTCTTTAGGGTATCCAGGATGCTAGGTATTATAGATGGCCTTGCAGCCGACATCTCGCTAGAGACAGGGTTCTTTATAGCCAGATAGCTATTATACCCCAGGATCTCTAAAACCTCTCTCGATACTAACACGTGCCTATAAACCTCTGTGAACCCGAGCCCGATCATGATATCTCTAAGCCTTCTCCTAATATGTGTAGCCATGCTGGGCCTCCCTGGAAGGACTGCTGCCAGGGGTTCTGGCTCTATGGAGTTTAGATCCATGGCCATGGCTATATCCTCAACAACATCTATAGGCCCAGAAATATCGATCCTATATGGTGGAACTATAACCTCAACATCGTCTCCCAGGATCTCCCCAACGCCTAGCCTCATGGAAAGCAGGCTCCTAGTAATATCTAGTATAGATATCCCACCAACATCGAGGATCTCTGATATATAGCCCCTGCCAACAATAATCCTCCTAAGCTCACCCCTGGGAGTAGCCCCAGAACCCCAGGGAGCCCTTATAGAGACCCTCTCAATAACCCTCTCGCTAGAGCTTTCTGCAAGGGTTGTTGACAGGATCTCGAGGGTCTTCTCAACATACCCAAGATCTGTTCCTGTTACATCTATCAAAAGATCCCTTGTGCTCCTCGTAACTCTGGTAAGCTCTGAGTTGATCACCGGCGGGACGCTTATGATCTTATCGCCACAAATTATTCCGGGAAGCTTACCGTCCCTGATCGATATAGACCCATATAGCCTGCCCTGCTCCGTTTCTGCTATCATCTCATCAACCCTCATAGCCCTTCCATATCCTAGCGGTACTAGCTTCTCGTCGGACTCTAGCTCTCTATACACGCAGATCTTTGAATCTATCTTTGAAAGATCATGTATCCCTATAGCAACCTTCCTCCTCCTCCTACCTATTGTTACGTGAAGCTTCTCCTGAAATTGTATCAGCTCCTCTATGAAGCCCTCGGAGTTATTTATATTCCTAACAACAGCCATAGCTATATATCTTCTTTGTGGAACCTCTGAGACCTCCAACTCGATCCATGAGTCCCTGTATCTATATATAGGAAGCCCGACCTCGATCCCGAGTAGTCCTTTTAATGATCTCACAACACCCTCAGAGATCATCATATCGAGCCTATCGCTATTAACCTCAACCTCTACATAGCCCTCAGAATATCCCTCGACCTCTGATTTTAGCCTCATGAGAAGCTTCTCAAGATCCCTCTCGCCCAGATCCCTACCGAGAAGGGATCTGATCCTGCTAAGGGATAGCCTTATAACTGGCAACCCTGTGCCACCTCAGCCTATCTATTAGGGGGGAGTATAGCTCCCTAATATCGCTTATAGCTAGATAGGCCATCGCAAGCCTATCAACACCCATGCCCCAGGCACCAACATTATGCTCCAATCCGGTCATTCTAAGAACCTCGGGTCTGAAGAGCCCAGCCCCGAAGATCTCGACATAGCCTAGGCCCTCTATCCATACATAGCCCTCAACGCTGGGCTCTGTGAAGGGGAAATAGCCTGGCTTGAAGAGAACCTCTCTGAATCCTAGGGCTCTTGTTATCTGGCTCAATATACCTAGAAGCCTTCTCAGGCTCATGCCATGCTCCATAGCAACCCCATCCATCTGGTGAAACTCTGGGAGGTGTTTTGCGTCTATTACATCTGATCTAAAGACCCTCCCAATTATAAAGGCCCTCACAGGGGGTTCTCTGTGTGTGTAGAGATATCTTATTGTAGCAGCAGTAGTCTGACTCCTCATTATAAGCCTCGAACTAGTGCCAGTATCGAAGGAATAGCCCCAGCCGGAGCTATGCTCTCTCGAAACCCTCTCCAAGAGATCCCTGTAGTGAGTCAGATCAGCTGGGGGGCTATCAGCAACCAGGATGTCGTGGATCTCTCTGGCCGGGTGATCCTGGGCCTGGTAGAGGATATCGAAGTTCCAGAGCTCTGGTACAACCAGGCTATCATCGATCTCGTCAAAGCCTAGGGAGAGCATTATATCCCTGAGCATCTCTAGGAAGTCCACATAGAAGTGCTTATAAGCTGGGTAGATCTCTCTAGGCTCTGCCTCAACATTATAAGGCCTAATAATCATGTTGCCAACTATTCCAGAGACTATATCCCTAGATATTCTTGAGACAACATGCACATCCCCAAGCCCTTTCAGCACCTCATAGCCCTTCTCAGTAACCTCGAACAATATATCCCTCTTCTCCTCCCTAACAATCATTTTCCTCCTAACAAGCTCTTGGATCTCCTCCGAGGATAGCCCCGCCTCATCCTGGTATACCCCATCAGAGGCCCTTGCAATGAATTCCCTATACTTCTCAAGGGATCCGCTACCAGTCATTATAACCCTATCACCCCTAATCTCAATCCAACCCCTCCTCCTAGCCCATGCTATAGCTATAGAAGCCCTCTCGCTCCCCATTAGGATCTCAACCTCTGATAGGGGTGCCTCGCCCCCCCTGGCAGATAGTATGCTCAGCAAGATCTCCTCGGGAAATCCTCTGAGGCTCTCAAGCCCCTCCCCAGTAGCCCTATATAGATACCTAGTCCTCCTCTCAACACGGACAAGACCCTTGGAGGCTAGCGACTCTATTATTGAAGCAATAGTGCTCTTTGGAATACCGCTTACCCTTGATGCCTGCTCTATATCACCGCTCCCAATGCTGGCTAGGGCTCTTAGAACATCCCTCTCTCCCTGGCTTAGCAGGAGATCCTTTTCTGAAAATGGAGCCCACCTCCGAATTCTCACCATATTTAGATAAACGGGACTAATATTTTTACAACTGAAAGCCCCGCCCTGAAGGGCGGAGATGGAGATTTATAAGCTATGTATCCTCTAGTATTCTCTATGATGATGCATGTAAACCTCGAAGACCACCATCTAGCGATACTCTATAGAAATGCTAGACACGCAAGACTAAACCTATGCCCCTAAGGCTATGATAAAAGCCATAACCCCGAATCCCCACAAAAGGATATGGGTAATGGGCCGGAGGCCTCGGGAAAAAGATCTTCCTATAGAATTGAAAGGGGAGGAGATCAGTTCTATCTAGAGCCCTGATCCAACTAAATCCCCTGATCCCGAGGACATGAACTCTCTTAATAAGCTTCTACATAACTATAATCTTGAGGCCACACAAGATAATGGGTGGGAAGAAGATACTCAGGGATCTGGTTATCCAGAGGATATATATACTAAGGGATCTAGCCTATCAGGCTGCTAGACAGGGAGATATAGAGCTAGCCCTAACAGCCGGCAACATGATCTTCAGACTGGCTATGAGGAACTCCATAAGAATACCGAGTGATATTAAGAGGAGTTTCTGCAAAGAATGCAGAGCACCACTAATCCCTGGGATCACGTCAATGGTTAGAATAAGGAGTAAGGGTAGAAAGAGTATTAGGATCACAACCTGCCTGCTATGCTTCAAAATACATAGGCTAGAGCTCAACTGATCCTGTCAATCCACATGACTCTTACCATGTGTTTAAAGATTCTCGTATATTCTAGGACATCATAACATAGGGGGGATGAATTGTATAAAAGCTCCTGACTATTAGTTATTGGGGGTGTTGATGGCTAGGATAACCTGGTATGGGCATGCAGCCTTTCTGGTTGAAGTTGGTGGAAAGAAGATCCTGATAGACCCCTGGATCTCGAATCCTCTATCTCCTGTCAGCGTTGATAAAATCCCAGATCCTGACTATATAATTGTGACACACGATCATGGGGATCATGTTGGGGATAGTGTTAAGATCCTTAGAAGATCTAGGAACGCAAAGATCGTTGCGATCTACGAGCTAGCAGATCACATAGCGTCCGAAGCAGGAGCCAAGGATAGAGCCATTGGGGCCAACATAGGCGGCCCAATATCCCTCGAGGGGGTCACTGTGTACCTAACACCAGCTATGCACAGCTCATCCAAGGGATCTCCAACAGGGGTTGTTATACAGAATAGCGAGACAACAATCTATCATGCAGGAGACACTGGGGTTTTCAGCGATATGGCCCTTATAAGGGAGCTCTACGAACCAAGGATAGCCATGATCCCAATAGGGGGTCACTTCACTATGGGCATAAGGGAGGCTGTGAAGGCATTAGAGCTTCTGAGACCATCGATCGCTATACCCATGCACTATAACACATTCCCACTGATAAAGTCTGATCCCAGAGAGCTTGTGGAACTAGCTAGTAAGAGGGGCTTAAAGGTAGATATAAGGATTCTAAAGCCTGGAGAGACTATATCAGTGTAAGGTGCATACCCTTGAGCGAGATCACTATCGATGAGTTCTCCAAGGTAGACCTCAGGGTGGGTATTGTAAAGAGCGCCTCGAGGGTAGAGAGGACGGGGCTTTTAAGGCTAATAGTGGATCTAGGCAGCATTGGTGAGAGGCAAATAATAGCTGGCATTGGGAAATGGTATGATCCGGAGAAGTTAATTGGATCTAGAGTCGTTGTTGTGGTAAATCTAAAGCCAAAGACTATTAGGGGCTATATAAGTGAAGGAATGATCCTAGCTGCTGGTTGCGAGAAAAACGAGAGACCGTATATACTAACAGTTGATGGAGATCCACAGCCTGGATCAAAAGTCTGCTGATTCCCATAATGGTAGAGAACTAGGGCTTCCACACAGGTATATCTCTGATCAGGAATAAAGATACTGGTCAGTATAGACTAGCACTAGATAGAAAAGAATATCTACACCAAAACATGGGAGAAGCCGGCTAAAAGCCGTTCTGGCGCTGTTTTGGGTTTCATATTGGTTTATAGTGTTAGATGTCATGTTTTTGCTAGGCTATGGAAGCTGGTGCGCTATATGCCTAGAGGCCCACTGATGATCCTTGGGCTTGTGAGGTCATATTCTATCCCGGTTAGAGATGATAGGGTTAGGAGGCTGATAACATGGTATGTCGATGCTCTACAGGAGGCTATAGATCTGATCTGGGGTAATATTGAGTGGAGGTACAGCTTCCTAAAGCTTGTTAAAAGGAGTGGAAAACTGATCGATATTATGGGTTTGAAGATTCATATCTCTATGATACTAAGGGATAAGGGGTTTAGGAAGAGCCTTAGAGAGGAGCTTATGGAGGAGCATACATAGAAGAATATCAGAGGTAGCATTAACAGCTTTCACACCCCCCTGAGAACACCTCGAGAGAGTGCCCCAGATGCAGGTAGTATAGAGACCCGAGAAAGCTCACATATATACCGAGAGGTAAAGGAAAACCCAGGGTGAGGGTATTCCCCCACAGCTATGAACCGGAGGAATCGATTAAGGTGGAGCTTTGGGTCGGGGTAACCCAGAGCTGGTGGAGCCCGGCAATATGGATCCCGATGAAGAGGGATCCTGGGGTGATGAAACCAAGGGAAGAGGGCTTGGTAAACACCAAGCCCAATGAAACCCGAATCCCTCTTGCTTGATGGTGAATCTATTAGAGCACTTCTTAGAGGATTTTCTTTTCATTAGCCTCTGTATTTTTACTATATTGTAGCCATGGCGGAAGCTACCCCAGTACTTGGAGATCCTCTGACACAGCTCCTGATCACCATCTCCCTCTCGGGAGCTATAGCACTGGTCTTCAGAAGGGCTGGGATCAATACTATTGCTGGATATATACTAGGCGGGATCCTTGGCTCCATGCTAGGAATATCAGGAGACCCAGGCTCTCTTCTAGCCTCTCTAGGGTTGGTGATATTGGGCTTCGAGATAGGGGCGGAGGTTGGTGGCAGGGCTCCACTCGGATCTCTGAGGCAGGCTATTGTTATTGAGTTCATATCCATGTCTATAATATATATATCAACAGGAGCGATATCAGTGATCCTAGGGCTAGGGTATCAAGGCCACCTAATATTATTCCTAATAGCTTTGAACACATCCACAGGTATTCTATACAAGGTTCTCTCCGGTAGGGAGAGTGAGTATGTGAGATCACTACTACTATCAGCATCCGTGGTTGAGGACACGGTAGCACTGTCCGGGATAGCTGTGATATCTATAATATCAAGCGGAGAGGGAGGGGCTCTAGATATCATAATATCTCTGGGCAAGCTCGCAATGGTGTCGATAGCCATGCTATTGGCTGGGGTGAGGGTCTTCAGAATGCTTGGGAGAAGACTCGGGGATGTTGAGATGCTCCCAATAATAGCTCTCTCTGCAGCGCTAGCATACTGGGTCGCATTCGGATCAATAGGGGTAAGCCAACTCCTAGGAGCTTTCATAGCAGGGCTAGCTCTGGGGAGAGCTGTTGATCTAACAAAGGCTATAAACCAGCTGGCAGGGCTGCGAGAGCTGGGGCTGCTCCTATACTTCTCATCACTCGGAGGCACACTCTCAGGGCTAGGACTTGGAGAGCTCTCTCTTTTGCCAACAATCTTCCTTTTGGTCTTTATAGTTGTTATCATAAAGTTCGCGGCATTCTCATCAGCGCTATGGATCCTCGGGTTCGGATATAGAGAGTCTGTTAGAACGGGGCTCTATTTAACGTCAATAAGCGAGCTAGGGATAATAATAGCCTCCCATGCTTACTCCTCCGGACTCTCTGGCTCTTACTATATATTGCTATCAATCTATGCTGTGCTCTTCTCGGCTGTGGTTTCTTCCCTTGCTATAAGGTTCGATGAGAGGATTGTGGGTCTCATAGAACTAATGATCCCAAAGAGGATTGAGATCACCGTTGGGAGATACATCTCGAGGGTTAGATCCCTAATGGCCAGCGGGGTTTCGAACCTCTCTATATTCTTCTACGGATTTGTATCTCTAGTCTTCCTAGCCGTTTCTATGGACGCCGTAGTTAGTTATATAAAGCTACTGCCAGGACAGCTGATACCATATGGCCTTATATCGGTGGTTATCATAAGCACCATGGCTGTGATCATTATCCCATATATAGCATGGCGTCTTTACAGGGGAAGGGAGGATTTCCTCCTAACCTCCACTAGATCTATCCATAGTGTTATTGGGATAAATCTCTCGCTCCTTCTAGCAGTTTTCGGAGCCTCTCTAGAGACATATATAATTAACAAGATAATAATAGAGTACTCAATAGAGTTTGGGATAATAATTAGGAGCCATATCCTATTCACAATAGCCTCAATATTTGTGATAGTATATATGGTTAAGAAAATATATGATGCCATAGAAAGGGCTCTCTCGGAGAGAAAACCTAGAAGCACTGAATAATCGGTATAAATAGATATATATCATTAGGATCTTGCTTAGAGATTAAGGTTTATATTATTCTGTGTGGTAATATGCTGGTGGTGCTATGGGTGATGAGATCAAGATCCTTGGAGAGCCACTTCCATTCGATGAAAAGATAGAAATTCCCTCTTGGGTGAGCAAGCATGTTAAGATAGAAAGCTACTGGGATTTCCATAAGAGAACAGTTGAGGATTATGAGAGCTTCTGGGCATTTGTTGCTAAGGAGCTTGAGTGGTTCACACCATTCGATAAGGTTGTTGATAAGGGCGACTATTCCTATGTCTATAGATGGTTCCCCGGCGGTAAGATTAACATATCATACCTAGCTCTGGATAGGCATGTTAATAGCTGGAGGAAGAATAAGATCGCATATATATGGGAGGGAGAGCTCCTGGATTCTAGTGGAAACCCCAGAGAGGTTAGGAAATACACCTACTATGACCTCTGGAGAGAAGTTAATAGGGTTGCATATCTACTCTCAAAGAACTTCGGGCTTAGAAGAGGGGATAGGATCGCTATATATCTCCCCATGATACCCGAGCTTCCTATATTCATGCTAGCAGCAGCAAGGCTGGGAATAATATTCACAGCGGTGTTCGCCGGCTTCACAGCAGAGAATCTAGCCACTAGGGCTAGAGATCTGGGTGCCTCGCTTCTAGTAACAGCTGATGGCTTCTATAGGAGGGGCAGGGTTGTTAGGCTTAAGGATATTGCTGATAGGGCTTTGGAGAACATACCGAGCATAAGGAACGTGATCGTTGTTAGGAGGCTGGGCTCGGATGTAAACATGGTTGAGGGTAGGGACTACTATTTAGACGAGCTCCTCAGAGGGGTTCCGGCTAATGCATATATAGAGCCTGAGAGGCTTGAAAGCGATCACCCACTATATGTTCTCTACACATCTGGCACAACTGGCAAGCCTAAGGGAATAATACATGATCACGGGGGATATTCTGTTCTACTACATGCCACCATGAAGTGGGTCTTCGATGCGAAAGAGAGCGATATATACTTCTGCACAGCAGATATAGGCTGGGTTACAGGGCATAGCTACATAGTATTCGGACCCCTCATAGAAGGATTAACAACTGTATTCTACGAGGGAGCCCCTGACTATCCAGCTCCCGATAGGTGGTGGTCTATAATTGAGAAATACGGGGTCACGACCCTATATACAACGCCAACAGCCGTTAGGATGTTAATGAGATATGGTGATTCATATGTTAAGAAACACGATAGATCAACACTCAGGCTTATACACAGCGTCGGAGAGCCTATAAACCCCTCAGCATGGAGATGGCTCTACGAGGTTGTTTGTGAGAAGAGATGCCCAGTAGGATCAACATGGTGGATGACAGAAACAGGCGGGATACTTATAAGCATAGCGCCAGGCCTATTCCTTGTGCCCCTAAAGCCAGGAACCAACGGACCTCCCCTACCAGGTGTTGATGCAGATGTTGTAGACGATAATGGAAACCCTGTTGAGCCTGGTAGAAAGGGCTTTCTGGTTATTAGAAAACCGTGGCCTGGCATGCTGGCACCTCCCACAGGTATGTGGGGAGATCCTAGTGGTTATAGAAAGATATACTTCGAGAGAATAGCTGGGAAAGGCTACTTCTTCACAGGAGACTATGCTGTTAAGGATATGGATGGCTATATATGGGTTATTGGAAGGGCCGATGAGGTCCTCAAAGTGGCTGGCCATAGGATTGGGACTTATGAGCTAGAATCGGTTCTAGTATCCCACAAAGCGATTGCAGAGGCAGCTGTTGTGGGGATCCCAGATCCTATAAAGGGCGAGATCCCCATAGCATATGTTGTCCTCAAAGAGGGCTATACACCTAGCAGGGAGCTTGCTGAGGAGCTTAAGGAGTGGGTTAGGAGCAACTATGGGCCGATAGCTGTTCCAAACAATATATTCTTCGTTACAAAGCTCCCCAAGACAAGGAGTGGGAAGATCATGAGAAGGCTTGTGAAAGCAGTTGCCACAGGATCATCGCTAGGCGATATAACAACCCTAGAGGATGAAACAGCTGTTGAGGAGGTTAAAAAAGCCTACGAGGAGTTCATAGGATCCCTGAGAAACTCTGGCTAGGCTGAAGACTCAGTTGGGAGGCCAGCTGTCTTCCACTCAAGAAGACCTCCAACGAATCTATATACATTACCCCTCCCAAGCTCGCTGAGTTTTCTGGCAGCAACAAGAGAAGCTGTGCACGAGTAGTTTGTGCAGTACACAATAACAGGCTTGTCATTAGGTATCTCAGCAATTCTTTTCTCAATCTCACTTGCAGGTATATTTATAGCTCCCTTAATATGCTCTTTCCCATAGCTCTTAGGCTCCCTAACATCTATTATAACAGCCCCCTTGTTCAGGAGCTCTAGGACTTTTTTATAATCTATCTCAGCAAATCCGCCTCCCACCTGTTTTTCACCAGATAAAAAGCGTTAGAATACTTAAAAAACCTTGCGGTAAATATATAGTGAGTGGTGATCTGGCTACATCTATAAATCAGCTGACCGGCCCTTATAACATCTATAGAGGATCAAGTAAGCTTATTAGATTGCTAGTCGAGATTTAGAGGACTTGCTGCAGCAACGAGAACCTTTCCTGTGGTTAGGTCTCTAATCTCTATGGCTATATATACTGAGGCTATCTTCTCTCCCTTAGCATTCACTATAGTTATATTGATAGCCCTTATTGATAGGCTGTCATCTTTATTAAGTATTTTTAGAAACAATGCATTCTGAATAGACAGGATCTTCTCACCATCATAGAGTCTTCCAGGAAGCACCACCCTTATAGAGTCCTGCCCTCTCTGGATATATGCAACACTATCCTTTATAAATGATAGGGAGCCGTTTATAGTGGCTCTCGATATGTTTAAGCTCAGGGGCTGGATGCTTATATTCCTAGCCAGGAGGGAGATGATGCGGAGAACATCCTCATGTGATCTGTTTGTTATCAACTGGAGGATCTCGCCCTCTATATCCTGGTTCACAAAATAACTAGCACGATAGCCAGAAGCCTGAGCCATGCCACCAACACCACCAGACCCTGTAGTTAGGCCAGGGTTATTACTACTAGTTCTGCTAGCGATCGCAGCTATAGCCACCATAGATAAGCCTACGGCTATTAACAGCACTATTACGGCGACTCTATATCTGTACATATATCATCCCACTATTATTACAGCATCGAGGCTTATATCCCTCCAAGAACTCATATAAAGCCCCAGTCTTAGAGACCTGTGCTTTAATAGATAAAGAATAGAGAGATATATGTCTCTAGCCTAATAATTAAGGGGTCTATAATGGTTCTCAGGATAAGGATCTCTCCTGGAAAAAGGTGCGCAGACGAGGAGGATATATGCCACAATAGATGGCACCCCGAGCTAAAGCCTATAGCCGAGATAAGCCCTGGGGATGAGGTAACGATCGAAACCCGTGACGCCCTTGATGGGCGAATAAAAAACACCCCAGGCGCCGATGATGTTGCCAGCATAGATGCAAGTGTTGTCCACCCACTCACAGGTCCTATAAGTGTTAGGAGCGCCAAGCCCGGAGATCTCCTTGTAGTCAAGATCCTTGATGGAGGCCCTATAAGTGATTTCGGTTACACATTCGTTGCAAGGGGCTTTGGGTTCTTGAGAGAAGTGTTTGATAGGCCATATAAGGTTAGGTGGGAGCTTGGTAGGTATTATGCATCGTCGCCAGAACTCCCTGGTGTGAGGATCCCAGCAGCCCCCTTCCCAGGCGTTATAGGTGTCGCACCTTCTCGTGAGATTCTTACAAGGAGCAGATCTAGGGAGGAGGCTATAGCCTTAAAAGGAGGTCTAGTACTGCCGCCAGATCCAAGGGGTGCTGTACCATCCAGAGAGCCTATAGCATCTGAAGGTCTCAGAACGCTTCCCCCAAGAGAGAACGGGGGTAATCTCGATGTGAGAAATCTAGCACCAGGCTCCGAGATCTTCTTCCCAGTCTTTGTCGACGGAGCCCTACTATCTGTAGGGGATATGCACTACGCCCAAGGGGATGGGGAGGTCAGTGTGACAGCTATAGAAATGGCTGGCTATGTGAGGCTCTCGGTGACATTGATAAGGGAGGGTGCTAGAAGGTATAATATTAAGAGACCCATATATAGGCCATCACCCCAAGCCGATAGCTATAGGGATTATATATGCGTAGCAGGTCTAAACCTCGAAAGTGGTGAGGATGCAACATCAGCTGCCAGGGACGCTCTTCTCAACATGATAGATTTTCTAGAGAGTAGGGGGTATGATAGGTATAAGGCTTATATATTATTCAGCATCGCAGGCTTTCTAAGACTCAGCCAGGTTGTGGATGTGCCCGTCTATACCGTGTCAGCTTGCATACCAAGAGAGGTGTTTATAGACGCATCTATAGACTAGATGTATAATAGCCCTACAGGTGGCTTGCTTGAAGGCCCTAGTATACTGGCCCCTAGCTCTTGAGGAGAGCAAAAGGATCATTAAAGAAGGCCTCTCAAACACTATAGAGGTCCTCTGGGCATCTAGCACTGCTGAGGCTATGTCTCTGGTAGGGAGTGTAGAGATCTACATAGGATCAGCCCAGAACTGGGTTCTCGAAAGGGGTGAGAGGCTGAGATTCCTCCAGGTAGTCCATGCTGGTGTTGATAACCTAGATCTCGAGCTTGCTAGAAGAAGAGGGGTTATGATAGCAAGTGCTAAGAAGGTCAACTCATTCTATGTGGCTGAAACGGCCCTGGCTTTAATGTTATCCCTAGCTAAGAAGATCACGTATTTCGATAGGCTTGCCAAGAATAACATTTTCCCCCAGTATTCCTGGGAGTTCTCTACAGATACTCTGAGAGACAAAACAATCATCATCCTAGGATATGGGGGCATCGGGAGAGAGCTTGCCAGACTCCTCAAACCCTTTGGAGTAAGGGTTATAGGTGTTAAGAGGAATCCACCTGGTGGAAGAGATCCTTATGCTGATCTGGTAATAGGTATCAATGATCTCGATAAATATGTTGGAGAGGCAGACTTTCTAGTTGTCTCAGCACCCTTAACAAGGGAGACAAGAGGTCTTATAGATCTAAAAGTGATCTCTAAGATGAAGAGGGGAAGTTATATAATCAACGTTGGAAGAGGTCACGTGATTGATGAGAGATCGCTACATATGGCATTAAGAGAAGGCATGTTAAGAGGAGCAGGTCTTGACGTCTGGTGGCTCTACCCCCATAGAGGAGGTGATGGTGTATACTCATCCACAGGGATCCATATGATGGATAATGTGATAGCAACACCCCATAGAGGAGGATTTGTTAAAGAGGCTGAGATAGATATAGCTAGATTTGTCGTCGAGAATGTTAAGAGATATCTAAGAGGTGAGGAGCCAGAGGGTCTTGTGGATCTTAAAAGCGGATATTAGCTCTCCCATCTATTGTGGCTTTTGTCATGATGAGCAGTTTATGACACACCCCACCCTAGAGGGCGAGGTTTGTTGCTATTATCAACAGCTCATCATCAGCGTTCTAGCAACAGGCTTAAGCCTCGAGATCCCACGATATCTTGCCCTGAAGATACTCATCGACAGCCTGGGCAGCCTTGAGTCCAGATGCTATGGCATTGCCAATGAGGCTTGGCCCTGTTACTACATCACCAGCTGCAAAGACTCCCTTCATCGTTGTTCTCATCCTCTTATCGACCCATATCGTGTTATCAGGGTTTATCCTTAGCTCCTTATCTATTATCGGGGGTGTTGGGATCTCTCCTATAGCTATCATTGCAGCATCTATCTCCAAAACAAATTCAGAGCCCTCAATAGGTATCGGCCTCGGCCTTCCACTCCTATCTGGCTCTCCAAGCTTCATTCTAATGAGCTCAATACCAGTAACACCCCTATCTCTATCCCCGATAAACCTCTTAGGGGCTGCGAGCTCTATCCATATAACCCCTGATTTTATTAGCTTCTCTATCTCATGCCTCCTAGCTGGGGCCTCATTAATTGTTCTTCTATATATCATGTATACGGTCTCTGCACCAAGCTTTTTGGATACTGCGGCGGCATCAACAGCGGTGAGCCCAGCTCCTATTACAGCTACTCTCTTGCCAAGAGGCTGTAGATCTTCAAGTCTCTCATAGCCAGCCTCCACCCTACAACAGTGATATAGGTAGTGGAATGCCGAATAAACCCTTGGTAGATCCTCGCCCTCTATGCCAAGCTTCCTCTCAGCCCAAGTCCCTGTTGCTATGATCACTGCATCATAGCTTCTCAGTATCTCGTTAAACCCGATCTCCCCTTCTCTAACACCATCGCCAGGAATAACCCTTATCCTCATATGAAACCTAACACCAAGCTTCTCAAGATCCCTTGTGCCTTCCCTAACATTCTTCTTAGGAATCCTGAAATCAGGGATCCCATATATAAGGAGCCCACCTGGCTCCTCCATCATATCAAAAACATGAACATCATACCCCCTACATATTAGAAAGCCAGTAGCCGCAAGACCTGCAGGGCCTGCACCTATTATGGCAACCCTCTTATCCATCTTCTTGGGAGGAGGAGAGGCGCATCTGGAGAACTTCAAAAACTTTCCCTATTATATACTCATTATTAGAGATATATATCCAATAGATCCTCTCAAAGCATTTATGATAGATCCTGATCCCATAAGCTAGAGTTTTAACATAATTACTAATATATCGATGCTTTAAGCGGGTTCTGATTATACCAACAAAGGTTTTGGACTTCACTATACTATTGTCCATGCTGTATCTTCTTCATCGTCATCAACATATCTAGGCTTTTTCTCCTCCTGAACCTTAACAAGCCCGTATTTCCTCTCTATAGTTTCCAGACTGCTCATAGCATCCTCTATAGTGGACATTACGTGTGATGAGCATATATAGTCCTCGCCTGGGTTTAGGTATAGCTCTAGCTTGCGGCTGATCTCCTTCTCAAATTCGTCACGAACTTCCTCAATAGCCCTAACAATCTCAGGCCAGTTAGTAAGATCAAGATCCTCCTTTATCCTCTTCCTAATCTCCTCTATCATATAAAGAACCTCCTCTACATCATCAGGCGTCTCATCGCAGTACTCGCGCAGGAATTTCACAAGAGCCTTTGGTAATTTCAAAGAACCCTAGAGATATATCCACAGAAGCCTATAAAAATTAAAAGCTAATATTGCCACTAGTACCCAGCTCCTATAGGGGCTATAGATGCTGAAACCTGCTGGGGAGTTAGAAACAGCGTCCTATTTCTTAGGGGACTATGATCTTTTATACCTACTCTCAGAGGCTGAAGTTCTCTAGAAACCACTGTGCCGCAAGTTCTAGATCCACAGGCCTGTTCTGCATCTGAGAACACTCTTTAGTCTTAGAAGCCACATACTCAACCCTTCCCATATCCTCCTCAGAGAGGTTGAGAACACCTATGGTTCTGCCATCACATGCTATAGCTATTCTTCTTGTGCTGGATATCCTCTCGATATAGCCTGGAGTAGAGCTATCAAGGGGATCTAGAAATGATGCCACCAGCACCCTCTCACTATTTATCATAACATCAACACCTATAACAATAACACAGCCATGCGGTGTTGAGATAGCAAGACCAGTAGCCTTTGTATCCCTTGGAATCCTGATAGATCCCCATATATCGCTCTCCCTAACCTCGATTGCAATAGTATCGCCAAGACCTCTCATATAGCCTCTAACAATTATTCCCAAAACCATCACCCCCTCTAGATATGAATAGACCCCACGATCATTCCTACACACCAGGGATATATGCTCATAGAACAATGTCTAGGAAGCTTATATATGAATAGAGTTAAAACTCGCAGAAGCGCTCAACATAGCCGGGAGAGGTGAAGAGACCCAAAAGAGCATGCCCCGGATCTAAATGTTCTTAATGCTTCTAAAAGGAATTCTCCTCATAGCTATAGCGGCTACTGGTATAATCATAACTAGAGAGCCGATCACAGCGCCATATATATAGGAATACCCTGTGCCCTCGGATTGCTGTAGAATTACTATATATGGCGCACTAACACTTCTAGAAGATACTAGGATTATCCACATGCCCCCAGCAGCGTGCCCGGGAACGCCACATGCTATCCAGTATATTCCCTCAGGCAGCGAGGTTACTGTTAGGTTAGCAATCTGTCCAGAGGGGATCCCAGTCCTATAGCTAGGTGGTTGAGATGCTATAACAACACCATCTGAGCCTATGTCGCTACTCTGGGGCGATAATGTATTATTCCTAACAATAGCTATGCTATGCGGTATTGTGTGGCTATTCATATACCTGATCTCAACACCCCATCCAGCTGGTATATATATAATAGCAGATCCTCTTGAGGAGCCGTTGAAATTAAATCCAGTAGATACTAGGATAAAAACAGTATCTCCCTTATAGGGAAGAGGCGTTCCACCCGCCGGTATCTGGGCTCTCTCAACAACTGTTGTAGCTATCGTAGATATAGTGGTTGATATATATGTCAACGTCTCAAGCCTTGTAACAGTGGCTGGGGTTGTGACCATTACAGTAAGGATCCTCTCAAGGGTTGTTGGCACTACTATTGTTGTCACACGCGCCTCTGTTCTTGTAAATATCTGCTGAATGGTCTGGGGGTACGTGTGTGTACTAACCACTGTTGAGACCTCAAACCTTGTGGTTAGTATGCTTGTCGTTATAGCCTGAGGAATTGCTGGAGATCTTGCTAGAAAGCCTGCAGCGAACGATACCATAGCAACAACTATTATTACTGAAACAAGTGTCCTAGATATACCGCCCAGCCTTAACAATAAACCCCCAGATTCTCTATGCTAGAGAGTATTTATATTGAAATAAAACCTAGAATCATTTTAATCTTGACTAAATATATTAGGAGGTTTATAGATATACGGGCTCGATGGGTTAGCGCCTGCACTGGATAATAACCCTTTAAGTGGATCAAGTGCTTCCAAACAACGGGAAGGTCGTCTTAGCCCCATATATATTCCCTCCTAGCATTATTTCTGGGGGTATGGCTCTACGCCTGGGGAGGAGGTCTATATATATGCCTTAAAGATCCTTTCTCCCAGGTTTCTCGCTCTTCTATCTGTATTGCTCTCTATGCTTGTAACAACCAGGCTTCTATCCCCAATCTATGTTTTGGGGAGAATTATAGATCTATACTTCTCGCTATTAATAGCGGTTATCATAATACTAGGTACCAGGATATCCAGGTCTTCTTTATCGATTCTGCTAAAGCCTGATATAGCTTCTCTAATAGCCTCCCTAGCATATTCCCTCATACTAGGAGGCTATATACCCATAATGATATCGCTATTCACAGTGCTTTTTGTGCTCTCATCAAGATACGTTGAAGATATTATAGGCCACGCCATAATGATAGCTCCAAGGCAGGGATCTCTTGGGCTTATCGGGGGAAACCCTGGATCTAGTATCAAGCTATATCCAGGGATTGTTGTTGAGGATGATGTGATTATTACGAGAGGATCCCTTGTTGTTAGAGAGCCACTATCATCTGATGCCAGGTCATATAGAGAGGCTGGAGATCTTATTGCGGGGCTTTCAAGCGTGGAGTCAGGATCTGCAGAGGCCCAGATCATGGGTAAGGGATCCATGATCTTGGGTGGATATAGGGAGGCTATGAGGATCTCCAGCAGATTCTCATCAATATTCTCGATCCTAGCATATGCTGCAATCCCTTTAGCTATATTCTCAACATATGATCCCAGGGCTCTTTATGTTATGATGATAGCACCCTCAATACCCTATGCCATATCTCTCTACATACTTAGAAGGGCGTCTGACATAGTAAGAGCAGGGATCATATCCTGGATACCCATAAGGTTATCCACGTGGTTATGTGCATCCCGTGAGATATATATAGACGCAGAAACGGCCATATACACCCAGACACCTGGAGAAACCATAGTCAAGCCCAGAAGCTCACTAAGACAGGAGGATCTCCTGAAAATCATATGCTCTGCAGACAACATAGAGCCACTAAGAAGCCTATGCAAAGGCGCCCAGGGCATGGGGAGGGATTATGTGGTGATCAGGAGGGGCGTAGATATGGCGATAATAGAGGATAGAAGAACAAGGATCAGGATATGTGTATCAACACCTGAGAGGGCGCGGGCATACGGATTCCAAGGGGATCCAAAGACTATAGAACCAAGCCTAAGATGTGGTGGAAGGCTATATGTCGTCTCAACGAAACACGAGATACTAGGGTTCGTGTGCATCAATAGGGGCATTTCCATATCGAATATTCTAACACTATCAAGGCTGGCAAAGGATAAGAGGATCACTATAGCATTAGATATGGATAGCCTAAAGATCCTCGAAGGCTCTGGAGAGGATACTAGGAAGATCCTAGAAATCATAGATCTAAAGATACAGGGATCGCACCATAGAGATAGATGCCCTGAAAAGAGGATCCTCTATATATCTAGAAATATAGATGGGGCTCTGTGCATGAACTCAATATATACACTAGATCCTAGAATAGCCGCCCAAACATATAGAGATATAAAGGCTAAGCTTGCAGCAGGTGTTTCAATAACTTTGAGAAGAGATCTATCATGGATCGAGAAAACACCTGATCTTTGTAGAAAATGGAGAAAAGATCTGGGAATAATACTCTCATCATACGCCATACTAAGAATAGCAGGCTCAATAGCATCTATCACAGCCGGAATTCTGTGGACACCATACGTGCTAGAAATAGCCTCTTTCATAATAACTATGTTCAGAATATATAGCACATAGACCCAAGCTAGATATAATGATCCGCACGTGGAGGAGTCTCCTGAGGGTGCTATAAAGCACAGATAACTATCTTGAGCCACAATCTCCTTGGTCTCTTTATATTTATCATAGCAAAAGCATCAATGGAGGATCAGTTGGCAAAACTCTATAAAGTCCCTAAGAGGCTCAGAGCATTATTATCGAGGGAATACGGACACCTGGTAGAAGGGATAGACAGGCTTCTTGTTGCAAAGAGAGTCGTTGAGATAGCTTGTGGCAGGAGGCTATGGAGCGTTGGTGATGTAATATCCATAAGCCTTGTGGAGATAGACTATATACCCGATGTAGCTATAATAGATAGAGCAACCCTTAGGGAGAAGGATATAGATACAGAACATATTGAGACAAAATATAAAGAAATGGGAGAGATCCTAGAGATACATAACCCCAGAGGCCATATATCGGCCGAGGCTATCTTAACAATAAAGAGACTTGCATCTAGAAGCTCTGGAAAGCATCTAGTCCTTGTAAGGGGTGAAGAGGATCTTCTATCCCTAGCTATAGCAAGCTTGGCGAGACTTGGCGAGGCTCTAGCATATGGCATCCCTAGTAGGGGGGCTTCAGTAGTAATAATAGACCATTATATAAGGGATCTAGCTAGAGACCTGATGAAAGAGATCCTTGGAGAGGATTATAAAATATATTTTGAGTAACAACTGAGGAGTAGGGACCTGCAGTTAGAAAGAGGATCAGCCCGCAAAGTAGGCTCTATCGAAGAAGATCATCTCACCATCGACATAGACCCAGAAGTCCTTAAGATCCTTTGTTGATGCGTAGAACCACTTCTGAGTATATAGAAAGATCCATGGGGCATCTTTCCATATTATCTCAATAGCCTTCCTATATAGTTCAGCCCTCTTCATCTCATTAAGCTCTCTCCTAGCCTGAACCAGGAGCGAGTCAACTTCTGAGTTGTTATAGTGAGCAGCAGCGAGGCCAGCCGGAGGAGCTCTGCTTGAGTGGAACTGTTCATATAGCGTGAAATGAGCATCAGCAACACCGGGACCCCATCCTAGTAGTAGGAGGTCGTAGTCCTTCTGATCCAGTGGCTTTGTTATGGTTGCAACAAAGCTAGGCCAGTCCATAGTCCTCAGCTCAACCTGAACACCTATCCTTGATAGATAAGCCTGGATAGCCTCAGCAACCTGCTTATCCTGCAAATACCTCCCAGTAGGGTGGAGGAGAACCAGCCTCCTATCAAAAGGAAATCCAGCCTCCTCGAGCAGCCTCCTAGCCTTCTGAGGATCATATGTGTAGGGATCCATTTTAGCATAGCCAAAGAAGTGAGGAGGTAAAGGAGACTGAGAATCTATCCCTAGCCCATACAATATATTATTTATAATAGCAGTCTTGTCAACAGCATAGTTTAGAGCCTGCCTAACCTTAGGATCCTTTAGAGGACCCTTAGGAAGAATAGCTATGAATATAATCCTATTACTAGTTGGATTTAGAACCACAAACTTTGGATCGTTTTTGACTCTTTCTAGATCTGTTGGTGGTAGGTTGTATGCGAAATCGACATCTCCTGCTAGTAGTGCTGCGAGCCTTGTTGAGGCCTCTGGTATTATTAGCCACTCAATTCTCCTAATAGATGGCTTCTGACCCCAATACTCATCGTTCCTCTCGAGAACAACCCTCTTACCCTTCTCCCAAGAGGCGAACTTATATGGCCCAGTACCTATGACATCGGTTATGGTTTTATTACCAAACCTCTTAATAACATCAAGACTAGTTATGAGGAGATAGTTAGCCACAGCTCTTGGGAAAGGTGCAAATGGCTCGCTAAGTATGATCCTTACCGTGTAACTATCAACAACCTCGGCACCCTTAACAGGACCAAGGTTACCTCTCAGAGGTACCCTAACCGTTGGGTCTATCCATCTATCGATATTAGCCTTAACGACTGTTGCGTTGAAGTCTGAGCCATCATGGAACTTGATATTCTTTCTAAGATAGAATGTATATACAAGCCCATCCTGAGAGACCTCCCACCTCTCAGCAAGCCAAGGAATAACATTGCCTCCAGCATCAAACCAAAGGAGAGTCTCGTAGATATGTCTAACAACATTCAGAACAGTGGTTGTGGTCTGGCCGTGGGGATCCACTGTATCTAGATCTGTTCCTATGGCTACTTTTAGGGTATCCTTCTTGGTTATGGCAGGTGTTGTTGGGGAAACTGCTGGTGTAGTTGGTGTTGGTGTAGGGCTTCCTGCCGGCGAGGTTGGTGTTACTATGCTTGGCTGTGGTGCTGCCTCTCTCTGCATAACTAGCAGAAAGGCCAGAACGCCTATAGCTATTAATGCTACCACAACCACAACAACAGCCACCCTAGATAAACCCCTCAACCCCACCAACAATCCCCCTCCTAATTATGGATAAAAGCATATAAAAACTATTATTGCTAAAAACAGCCAAGATCCTCTAAGAGATCGATTGAAATTTGATACATGCAACCATGTGATCCTCTGTAATACTGGTTAGGGGTGGGTGCTCTTTAGAGCATTCATCGCTAGCTATTGGGCATCTTGTTATAAACCTACACCCCTTGGGAGGGTCTATGGGGCTTGGGGGTTCTCCTCTAGCTCTGAACCTAGGGTCTCTATGCGCTTCTGTTGATGCTACTGTTGGTGAGGAGTATAGGAGCATCTTTGTATATGGGTGCCCTGGGCTCTTGAAGATCTTCTCTGTAGGACCTATCTCAACTATTTTACCGAGATACATTACAGCAACCCTGTCTGAGATGCTCCACACTAGCCCCATATCGTGGGTTATAAAGACCACGCTTAGCCCCATCCTCTCCTTTATATCGATCAGAAGGTTCATTATCTGGGCCCTCACGGATATGTCTAGAGCGCTTACTATCTCATCGGCAACCAGGATCTCTGGCTCCATAGCTATTGCCCTCGCAATAGCCACCCTCTGTCTCTCACCCCCAGATAGCTCGTGAGGGTATTTGAACACGTGATCCTCAACAAGTCCTGCAAGCCTTAATAGCCTGAGAACTTCCTCCAGAACCTCCTCCTTGGATGCATCTGGCTTTCTACTCTTAACAGCCTCTCCAACTATATCGAATATCTGGAGCCTTGGGTTGAGACTGCTATCTGGGTTCTGGAAGACTGCCTGGATCTTCTGCCTAGCCCTTGGATCAACTCCGTTTTTTGTATATATATCAAACCCCCTATACAGGATGCGACCCCTGTCGGGCCTTATAAGCCCCGAAATGATCCTTCCGAGGGTTGTTTTGCCAGAGCCGCTCTCACCAACTAGGGCTAGAACCTCGCCCTCATATAGATCTAGATCCACATCGTCAACAGCCCTAACATACCTCCTAGACCCGAGAAAACCTAGAGATACTGGAAAGTACTTCCTAACACCCCTAAGACTTAGAATCGCCTCCATACTCCCCACCATAGAGGAAACAAGAGACGCTCCTACCCTTGGTCATATATAAGGGTGGCTCCACCCTAGAACATATATCTATAGCATATGGGCACCTTGGGTGAAACCTACACCCAGGGGGCGGGTTTATGAGACTCGGTATAGAGCCCGGTATTGTTTGTAGCCTCTTCTTCCTCTCGTATTTGAGGGATGATAGAAGGGCCTTTGTATATGGGTGCATAGGATCTCGAGCTATCTCATCAGACCTCCCGATCTCTGCGACCTTTCCTGCATACATGATCATAACCCTGTCCGCGATCTCTAGAAGCAATGCTAGATCGTGGGTTATAAAGATAATAGAGGATCCAGTCTCCTTTCTTATCTCATTAAGAAGCTCCACAATCTCAGCCTGTATAGTAACATCTAGAGCCGATGTGGGCTCGTCAGCAACAACAAGCCTGGGCCTCTCAGCTATCGCTATTGATATCAGAACCCTCTGTTTCATACCACCACTAAGCTGGTGGGGGTAGGCATTAACCCTCCTCTCGGGATCCGCTATCTTTACCATTCTAAAGAGTCTAACAACCTCGCCAAGATACCTAAAAGGAGAGCCTCCCCTATGAGCCTCAAAGACCTCGGCAACCTGGAAGCCTGCTGTGTACACTGGATTTAGATATGTAACAGGATCTTGGAAGACCAAGGATATCTCCTTACCCCTTATCTTCCTCAGCTCATCCTCACCCATGGACAGAAGATCCCTGCCCATAAACATGATCCTCCCAGAAACAACTCTAGCCGGAGGCCTTAGGAGACCTGCTATTGCAAGGGCAAGTGTTGACTTACCCGAGCCACTCTCTCCAGCAACGCCTAGTATCTCTCCCCTATATAGGTCGAAGCTAACTCCATCAACCGCTTTCACAACACCCTGTGGGAGGTCATAGTATACCCTTAGATCCCTTACCTCTAGTATCTTCTCCATATCATCCCCTCCTAAGCATAGCCCTACTTTTGGGATCGAGGGCGTCTCTCAAACCATCACCCAGCAGGTTGAAGCTGAGAGCCGATACTAGTATGAAGAAGCCTGGGAATACAACTATGTGGGGCGAGCTGAATAGATAGGTTCTGCCGCTCCCAATCATAGCCCCCCACTCCGGGGTTGGTGGTGGAACCCCAAGACCTAGAAAGCCGAGCGCCGAGGCTAGGAGTATCGAGAGACCCATATAGTATGTCGCCTGGACAACTATTGCTGAGACAGCGTTTGGCAGCACATGCTTGAACATAATATAAAGGGATCCTTTTCCGAGGAGCTTCTCAGCAGCTATATAATCCTCACCAATGATCTGGAGCACAACACCCCTAACAAGCCTAGCATATACTGGGAATGTGCTTATAGCGATGGCTACTATAAGACTCGTAACACCCTGACCCAGAGAGGCTACAAGGGCTATCGCCAGAAGTATTGTTGGAAATGCTAGCATGACATCGACGATCCTCTGGATCACAGAATCCCAGAGGCCACCCAGGTAGCCAGATACAAGGCCCATGATAACTCCTATAAGGGCTCCTAGAGCCACAGAGGCAACCGAGATCCCTATCGTATATCTAGCCCCAATAAGGATCCTGCTGAGAATATCTCTCCCAAGCTCGTCTGTGCCGAAGGGGTGCTGAAGGCTGGGCGGCGATCTCGCCATGGATAGATCGAAATCGTTTGGGTTATAAGGAGCTATCAGGGGGCCAAAGGATGCTATGAATACCATGAAGCCCGCTATATAGAGAGAGGCATATGCAGCCTTGTTTGATTTGAAGACCTCCCACATCTCCCAGAGTCTCTTCCTCCTAGTCTCATAGATCCTCTTCAGGATCTCCCTCCTCTCCATAACGTCTCCCTCACCCTTGGATCTATATATGCGTATAGAACATCTATAACAATGTTTATAACTATAAAGACAAGAACTATAAATAATATTATCCCCTGGGCCAGGGGGTAGTCTCTATAGAATAGGGAATCAACCAGGAGAGACCCAATGCCTGGCCATGCAAACACGGTCTCAGTTATGACAGCTCCCCCTAGGAGTGCTCCCATCTGTATCCCCATAATAGTCACAATAGGTATCATAGCGTTTCTCAGAACATGTCTCCTAAGGATAATCCTCTGGGCAAGCCCCTTAGAGATCGCTGTGAGCACATGGTTACTCCCAAGGGTATCCATAACAGAGGCCCTTGTTATCCTTGTTAGGTTACCCACTAGCAGGAGTGCTAGTGTCACAGCTGGAAGGATTATATGTCTAGGAGTCTCAGCACCACTTGATGGGAGAACTCTGAGGCTTACTGCAAAGATGTATATGAATATCAAACCTATCCAGAATATCGGTGTTGAAGCACCAACCAGGGAGATCACGGATACGGCATATGAAAGCCTAGACCTAGGCTTTAGGGCAGAGATAATGCCCAGAGGGATCGCAACAGCTATAGCTATAGCCTCGGCGGCAAGTGCGAGGGCTATTGTGTATGGAAGCCTAGCAAGTATTTCATTAATAACAGGAGTTCTATACTTTATAGAGACCCCCAGATCTCCTCTAAGTATGGATAACATATAATCGCCAAACTGAACATATATAGGCTTATCAAGCCCAAGCTGCTCCCTAACCCTCCTAACATCCTCCTCAAGAGCCTCTGGACCCGCTATAAGTCTCGCAGGATCCCCAGGAAGAACCCTGATAAGGATGAACATAACAAGCGTAGCACCAAATAGAGTTGGCACAGCCTGCGCGATCCTCACACCAACGAATCTGGCTAGCGACATACTAAGTCTAATACCTATGAGCTTTTAGAGGAATATAAGGATTAAATCAGAAGCCATGATAAGCATAGGTCCCTTGGTGGTAACATTTACAGCCAAAAGCCCTCCCAGGGCTGTCTCATTATTCTGAATAGCTCTGACTGTAGCATTATAAATAGCACCATGGGCATAGGTCGTTCTAGATACGTTCTGGATAGAGTCTATATATTACCACTCCTCATAGTTAGGAATATTTAAGAACCCCTTTTCACTAATTTTCTTGATTGGTGGAGAATCCATGATCCTTAAGGGGACATGGGGGAGGGTGGTGCTATGTGTATTGATCTCTATATCGCTACTTATATTCCATGGAAACCATGCGATAGCCCAAATCTCCTGGATCACTGGCTATAGCATAAGGGATCTAACAGATAATAGAGATCTTCAAGCGGGCGAGCCGCTAGTAGCAGGGCATACATATAAGCTCTCGGTAACACTGCTCATCCCAGCCACACAGCCAGGTGGTGTTTTCATTATATCCCTCACCGATAGAATGGGAAGATCTGGGCCTATAATATGGGAGCTTGTTAGCCAGGGTTATCAGGGTTTTGATCAGAATCTGTTCACGCCAGGTCAGTATAATATATCATTCAGACAGGTTCAGGGATCTCTAACTGTTGCAGCAACATTTGTGGTTCCTCAAAACTATACCGTGGCCTATAGCTCTGGAGGAGTTGTTATAAGACAGCCCAGGGATGAGCAGGTTATCACAGCAGCGATCCCCGGAGGCTCTGTGGTTGGTGTTGTTAGACTCAGGGTTGTTGATGGCATTATACAGACATATGAGAACCTTTATAAGGAGAAGAGCAACCTAATATCCTCAGGAGCGATAGACAGATCGTATGAGTCCTTCGTCAAAGAACTCCTAGCCCAGGCATCTAATCTAGCAAGCCTGGGACTATATGATCAAGCGATATCGCTTCTGAGAAGCATAAGCCCATCAAACCTCCCCCAGCCTCCAAGTGGCAATATAGTGTTAGCCCTAATAGGGGGCATAATAGCACTAGGAGCCATGGCAGCTTTTCTATTCATAATGATGGCAAGAGCCAGAAGCGCTAGGGATGAGGCTCTAGACAAGATAAGGGAGGCTAGGAATAGGGTTGCTGGCATGAAGGTGAGGGCACAGAGGTTCGATAAAGCTCTTGCACAGGAGCTGGAGAGCCTAGAGAAGATCCTTGGTGAAGAAGTATGAGTGCAAATAGATATGCATCAATACACATAGTAGGGCTGGGCGGTACGGGTACAAATATTATACAGAGTATTATTGAGAGCGAGAGGTTTCTAAGCACTATATCTTCTGAGGATCTGCATCAGGCCTTTCTAGCTATAGACATAGCTGATGGGGATATAGAGTCTCTTCAGGAGGCATATAAGAGGCTAGGCCAGAAGATGATGTCGAGGGGGATCCCGCTAGACAGGATCTGGCTAAAGACTGTTAAAATAAGATTCAGCACACCAGACGCTCTATTTGAATTCATAAACAGATATGATAAGATCCTATCATCGGAGGGCGTATATATAGAGAACTTCAGACCATGGGTTCACTCAGCCATGACAATACCACCCCTAGCTGGAGGTGTTGGAAGGCAGAGGGCTCTCAGCAAGGCTATCTATCTCCTTAACTACTACTACTACGAAGAGCTCTCAGGGATCATAGCGTCTTTCAAGGATAGAGTGCTCACATCAAGATACACGCCAATAGTAACAATAGTATTTGGCCTAGGAGGAGGGACAGGAGGTGGAATTGTATTTGACTTTGCAAGGCATCTAAGAGCCAAGCTGGGAACGGCTGTCCCTATAATAGGGATTGCTGTCCTCCCAAGCTCTGCAGATGACTACCTAGCCAGAGGCCCGGCACCATACACAGCTCTTCTAGAGATTGAGCTCCTCATGAACAACGATCTAAATCAGAAGGTTGCTGAGATATATGGTAGCATATATAGGAATCCCTTCAACGCCTTCTTTTTCATAGCCCTAGAGCCTGTCTATAACACAAAGAATAACCTGATAGAGGCTAAGAAGGAACTTGATGAGATGCTCAGTGAGATCCTGAATCTATTATCTAGGTTCGATCTAGCAGATCTCATGTCAAGGATCGGGACTAACAACATGTTCGGCCCCAACTGGGTTCACACAACGGGTTATCTTAAGATAAGATACCCAGTAGATGGATATATAAGGTACCAGAAGGACTTCCTATCCCTACTAGAGAGGATCGGCTCTTATATGGCTCTCAAAAAGGATCTCGTGGATAGAATAAGGAGCATTCTAGATGCTAAATACCAAGAGCTGGTGGAGATTCTAAGGGCTCACCTAATAGAGCTGGGATCATATAGCCCTGAGACCTTTGAGAACGAGGTCGAGGATCTGATTAGAAGAGGTGGTAAGTACGATGTGGATCTAAGGGCCCAGATAAGGGCTCTTCAGGATTTCGTTAGCTACTATAACTCTAAATACTTGAAGGCTGTTAGGGCTATAAGATTCCCCGAGGATAAGATCGAGTATGGTGTTGTGAAAAAGATAGAGGATCTAATCGAGGTAATGTCAAACATCTCGAACACCTATGAAGCTGTGGCAGAGATCTCGTTGGACGAGATAGAGCAGGGGATAGTGTCTGGTAGGGGCTTCACCATAAAACAGATCGGCCTCCTGAGATCCTATTTAAGCTTTGTGAAGCTAGTCTCTTCTGGTATAAACTCTATAAAGATCTATCTCAGGGCTAAATCCCTAGCTGAGGAGCTTATAAAGAGATATGGAAAGGCACAGACCAAAGAAGCCCAGACCGTCAAGCAGATCAACGAAGTAGAGCTCAGCCAGCTATTCGGTGCTCTGCAGACACTCCTCTCAATGCCCGAGATGGAGGCCAAAACCCTAGACCAGGTTACCCTAGGTCTGAGGGTTCTTAGAAAGAACTTGGAGGATCAGTATAGAGATAAAGACTCTCTAGTAGAGCATACGAAGAGGCTATTATCCCAGAAGGAGGCTGAAGAGAAGCAGATAAGAAATGAGATTAGGAGCATAAAGATAGACCTTGCTGGGAGGAGGAAGAAGCTAGAGAGACAGTTGGCCTCTATACAGTCAGAGATCAATATTCTGAGAACAAGGCTAGAAGAGCAAGAGAGGGATGCTGAGAGAAGTAAGAGGATATACGAGCTCGCAAGAGACCTTGTAGCCGGTCTCGAGGTGACTTCTGAGTATAGAAAACACCTTGTTCAGATAGCAAGCACCGAGAGGGAGATAAACACCCTCATGAGCGAGATAACAAAGACAGCTAAATTCTACGAGAGGGTCGTGGAGCTCAGCGAGGCGGAGCAAATGAGGATCATGGAGAAAATATTGAAGGAGGAGGAGGCATCACTAAGGGGAGATGAGATCCTGAACGAGATAATTGATAGAGATAGATTTAGAGCCACGATAGAGAGGCTTATAAGGATACTCAGCATCCCAACCCAGGTTGGGCTTGTTAATAACTTCAGAACAGACCTAATATGGGTGACGGTAAGCATACCTGAGAAGCTCTGGGATCAGGATCTCCAGATGAAGCTTGTCAACATACTGGCGCCGAATCTCAAGATAGAGGCTAGCAAGGGGATAACTGTTAGGCAGATACCACAGGTGGATCCGTGGACCATATCGATCCTTGTGATAGTTGCTAAGGCAAAGATAGAAGATCTAGAGATGTTCCACGCAATGAAGAGAGACGCGAGCGAGACTAGAAAAGCTGAAAGACCCCTCTTCAGAAGCTACCTAATAGAGCACTGGAGCAGAGATATAGAGGAGCTAAAGCTACTAATAGAGACCAAGAAAGCCCAGGAAGAGATAAGAGATCAGGCTAAATAACGGCTTTTTATAGATTGACTGACCTCCTCCCATTTCAATTTTATTGAAGATCTTTTTGCTGAAGTTTTCGATCAATTACCCCTATCCCCTCTTGGAGACTCGGGGTTATAGATTTTATCATAGCCTCGAAGGCATATGTTTAGTCTCGTGTGCTTAGCATGTCTATAGCGTATTGCTAGAGGGTGGCCACGAGGCTCGCACGCATTATCATCATCGAGAATATTGGAAGATACATAGCTTATAAACACCATACCTGTCCTGAAGGGCGAGGCTTCTTAGTTTCTTTGTGATGATGCTATAGAAACCCTGGCCATAGATAAATATGGACAATCCCTCCAGTATAGGGAGCATAGCTTTGCCTCATACTTTGTTAATAACCTCTTCAAAGCCTGACATGATGCTATATATCCAGAGCCGATGCTCTCTACCCTATAGAAGGGGCAATCAGAGGGGACAGGGTCTTTGAGCATGTGTATAGGACTATAGATCTTTGAGGCAGTTGAATTCTTAGTTATAACTCTCACTCCCCCCTTACTAGTATTACCTACTGTGGGGTTTTTATCCCTCCCAAGCCCCTCCTCTACAAATAGAGAGCACCCCATATAGCTCTCAGGAGGCCCTCCGCATCTTGGTGCCGCAACCACGCTATCACTCGGATGATCCAGCTTTGGGGAGTGACATGCTCCTCCTCTATAGTATGGGCATGGCATCAGCTATTCCTCTATATCTCTACCAAGGCTGTGTATAACAACAACCCCTCATTATTGATTGTGATCCTCCTTGTGAGGGTATTATTCACATAGAAACTATGAAGTCTCGCCCTTCAGGATAGGAAGCTGTCAGTCAGTTAGGTATTTTATTGTTATGGAAGCCCTCTCACCAACCTCCTCTCTGACCATCTGCTCCAGTTTAGAGATAATGTTATGGGCCTCTTCAACACTCAAGCCTCCGGGTAGTATGCATGTTATATCTATATATAGCTTTCCACCAATATAGAGAGCCCTTATACTCTTGATCCTCACGTTATCCTTCAGAACATCATCCCTCTGGATCGCCTTTATAATAACCCTATGTAGATCGTTACTATCACCCCTCTTAGGCTCTATGTGGATCATGATACTCGATATGTTATCAACGCCCCCCTTGATAGCATTCTCAACACTAGAGGCTATTCTAGAGGCCTCTCTGAGGCTTATAGATGGGCTAACCTCTATATGCATTCTAACATGGTATCCATCGCCCCCCTCTCTAACCTCTATATCGTGAACCCCCAGAACTCCTGTGACCTTCGATGCTATGCTACTACACCTCTCAGCGATCTCAGATATCCTTGAAGCCTCCCTGGGCTCCATATGGATAACAATATCTATATCCCTTCTCACAGAATCCCTGACGATCCTCTCAACGCTATCAACAATCCTGTGGGCCTCCTCAAGGTCTATCTCGCCGGGCATCTCGACAACAGCATCTATAAATACCCTGGAGCCTGATCTCCTAGCCCTCACACTCCTAACATGGAGTTCTAGATCCCTACACACATCTCTAAAAACACCAACCACATGGGATGGAGCTCTATCCATGAGCTCATCAATAGCAACCCTGGCTAGCTTAATGGCTGCTATAGAGAAATATAGCGATATTGCGAGGCCCACCCCTAGATCTAGATAGAGAATCAGGGGTCCTTTCTCAATAAGGATCCCAGCTATGCTTAGGATGAGAACAGATAGCGTAGCATATAGATCGCTCTTATAGTGGAGAGCATCCGATGCCAGAAGTGTAGAGCTATATCTCTCAGCCCCCTTCTCGAGAGCCCTCGATCTCCAGTAGTCAATAGCTATAGATAGCAGAAGCAGTGCTGAGATAAGGGGTGTGAAGTCAACATATATATAGGAGTCATAGTAGATCCTCAGTATAGCCTCGTAGAGAATATATAGGAACATAGCAACAAGAGCAAGAGAAACACCAAGGGATCCGAGACTCTCAGCCTTCCCATGTCCATAGGGGTGCTCAGCATCAGGCCCCTTCAGAGCAACCCTCATAGCCACAAGAGCCAGCAGGCCTGATATGATATCACTGACACTATGAATACTATCAGCAAGAATAGCAAGGCTACCACTATACAGGTAAGCAGCTATCCTCACCACCAGTATTGTAGACGTAGATGCCAAGGATAGTAGGATAAGCTTCAGCCTAGGATCTATGCCTACCGGCACAGCAAACCCCTTCTACTGTTCTCAATAATGATATAGACAACATCCAAACCCGGGCCCATTGATCAGGATCACCTCGCCCCATATAGAGCCAGACCCTCTGAGAGCCCGGCGCCACCAATATATCTAGCAGCTTAAGGCTTATATATAGCCGGAGGAGAAGGTGTTAGGGGAGGAGAAAAAAGATCGGCTTATGGGATCTGGAAACCCCCAAAAACTACTTCTTCTTCTCCTTCTTCTCCTCCTTCTTAGCCTCCTGCTGCTTCTTTTCCTCTTTCTTTGACATGTCTTCCATCAATTTTTATTAATAATGATCTCCGCTTAAAAACCTATAGCTAGATCGAAAGCTCTGTACAAAACAACCTAGGGTTATGAATAGGTTGAACACTATATAAGCAGACCATATATTTGGGGTCTCCATATTGAGAGCCTTCTCGAGCATTTTGATTGCAATTATAATGCTATCAATATCCATACCAATAGGTATCCTCGTGGTTGAAAAGGCCAGGGAAATCGGTGGAGCTAGCCCACGGACAAAGATCCCACAGCTTGTAACTGCATATTCCTTCAAAAATGGTGAGGGATACCTGGTTATAATCTATAACCTAGGTCCTGGAGATGCCAGAGTTATTGGGATTATTGATAGGACCATGTCTTATATAAACATATCCATCATAGTGAGAGAAAGATCCCTAGCGCAGATCCGGCTAGGAGTTGGTGGAGAACCAAACGCCATTATCTTAGAAGGAGGGCTAATTATAAGCGTTAAGAGCATAAGCTAGCTCGCGGTATTAGACTACAACCCTGGGGACGGTTATTCTAGATAATTTTAAAGTGTGGGAGAAGACCTATGGATAGACCTAGATGTCTAGCTATCTATATATAGATACCTCGAGAGACTCTGTGTCGCTCGATATATAGCCTCTAGCCATTCCCCTGGTGTTGAATGTCATATAGAGCTTCTCACTATGCTCCATCACTATAACTCCTGCATGTGCGAAGCCCCTGAACCTGGGTATGCTCTCGAGCTCTTCGAATGTGTATGCCACAGCAGGAGCCACGCTACCTAGGAATCTCGATGCTATAGCTATGCTTCTACATAACGAGATCGTCATTATAGCCTCTCCCAAGCCTGTTGCTGAGCATGCTATATGGCGATCAGCGTAGAAGCCTGAACCCGGTATAGGGCTATCCCCAATTCTCCCAGGCAGTTTGAGCCACACTCCGCCTGTGCTTGTTGCAGCAGCAAGCCTACCCTCTCTATCTATTGCAACAGCACCTACAGTGTCTCCCAGAGATCCTGTGATCATTCTTCTCATAACTTCTATATTCCCCTTTATATATGGCGAAACAGCCTGATTACTTGAGAGGGCTTTGGAAACAAGATCCCTGTATCTATTAAGAATCCTCTCGCTAATTGAGAAACCCTCGAGCCTGAGACCAAGGGCGCTGGCGAGCTTTTCGGCACCATCGCAGCATAGCATAACATGTGATGTATTATCCATAACCAGCCTGGCAAGCCTAACAGGATTCTTGATGCTCTTAACAGAAGCAACACTCCCAGAGTACATATTATAGCCCTCCATAACCCCGGCATCGAGCTCGGCATAGCCCAGAGCGTTTAGAGCCGATCCAGAGCCTGCGTTGAAGATCCCAGAATCTTCTAGGGTGGCCACAGCCTCTGTAACTGCGTCTATAGAGGATCCGCCTCTTTTAAGGATCTCATACCCCGAGATCAACGCCTCCTCTATCCATCGCCTAACACTGGTTTCAGTATCTCTATCTATGCTCCAATCACCAGCTCCCCCATGGACTGCTATGGAGGGTCTCTTAACACTCTTGATCTCGATCTCCACCAGAGGCACCAAGGGTTGGATTCACAAAGAGGCTTTTAACCATTAAAAAAGAATATAGATCAGATATACGGGCCCTATATTTTTAAAAGGGTTTTTCTAAATATCTCCATCTTGAGAGCCTGTATAGCTAGAGCTGGATCAACCCCCTTGGGGCAGACCCTACTACAGGATCCTGCGAACTCGCATGACCAGACACCCTCAAAACTATCAACCCCCTCAAGCCTTGACAAGCCGCCCTCATCCCTGCTATCAGCATACCACCTATAAGCCTGAGCAAGTGCCTGAGGGCCTAGGAACCATGGCTTCTCAGAAACGACTGGGCATGCTGCCACACATAGCCCGCATTTTATGCAGTATGTAAATGGCAGGAACTTCTCTAGCTCCTCCGGGGTTTGTCTATACTCGCTATCATACCTAAACTGCTCCCCGGGATCACTTCTTATTAGGTATGGCTTCACAGCCTTGTGCTTCTTGAAGAACCCACCCATATCTGTTGCCAGATCCCTGAGGATCCTGAAGTTATACATCGGCTCAACATCGATCACCTGGGTTCCAAGCTTCTCTATATTAGTCTCGCAGGCGAGCCTTGGAATACCGTTTATGATCATGCCACAGGATCCACAGATCCCCATTCTACAACTATACCTAACAGCTAGTGTTGGATCCTGGGTCTCTATAATCCTTATAAGGGCATCAAGGACTGTTGCAAACCTATCGAGAGATACTTTATACTCACTCCTATAGAAGCCCCTCTCAGGATCGTATCTCTTAACCCTAACAACCACGCTCTTATCAGAGCCACCATGATGCCCCATCCTAGCCACCCCCATGACCCCTCATCACGAAGAGAACACCAAATACTCCAAAGAGTATCGATGCCACCACTAGGAGAACCTTGAGCAAGGCTCCAGCCCATCCCAGCTGGATTTGCAGTAGGGATGATATCATTACTAGCCATACAAGAACCATGGATCCAAAGTATCCCATGTAGTGGAAGAGCATAACCTTGCTAGCCCTTGGCATAGAGCCACCCCCATATAAATGCCATTGGGGCTATAATCCATATTATGATGGCTATATAGAGGAGGATAGACGCAGCCCTAGCCCTGGATCTATATTTAATAACAAGCCTCTCCCTTATATTCTCAGCTATATGGCTATAAACAGCACCCCTACTATAGATCATCAGGAAGCCCTTTGTAAACTCGTAGAATGATGGTGTGAGGAGAGCCCAGTATATAATCGTTGCGATCCTAAAGATCAGCTCTGTCATATTGGAGGGTGCCAAAAGCCTGGCTAGTATTGATGCTGCTTCTATGAATGAAAAAAGGGAGGCTATTTTATAGAAGTGAGTGTGGATCCACGCCTCCAGATCGTATCTCATGAGATCCTGCCTATTCATAGCCATATTATCACCTCAGTATTTCCTCTCCTCCGGAGCCCACCTTGTTATCCTAACAGGAGTGTAGCTTATATATGGCGGCTCTCCCCTTCTATAGTATGCAACAGTATGCTTCAGCCAGTTAACGTCATCCCTCTTTGGGTAGTCAAGCCTATAGTGAGCCCCCCTCGACTCGGTTCTATTTATAGCACCAGCAATTATCATCTCGGCAACATCTAGCATGAAGCCTATCTCAATAAAGTCCCTCAGGTTGTTATTATACACCCTGGATCTATTCTCAACCCTGGATCTAGAGTACCTCTCCCTAAGCTTCTTAAGAGTGCTCCAAGCCTCTTCAAGACTCCTCTGATCCTTGAAGACCCCCACATATTTATCCATCATATTCTGAAGCTCCCTCCTAACATCATATGGGTTCTCAGCATTGCTCTCCCTATGGAGAAGCCTATCAAAGATCCTCTTCTCCTCCTCTTTAACAGCATTCCCAACAGATATGCTCATCTCAAGCATTGTATCAGGAGCGTCCATTGCGTATCTAGCAGCAGCCTCTCCAGTGAGTCTACCCCAGACAACACACTCAGCCAGAGCGTTGCTGCCAAGCCTGTTAGCACCATGAACACTAACAGAGGCAACCTCTCCGGCTGCCCATAGATTGGGTATCCTGGTGCTCTGATCATCAGCCATAACCTGGCCATATGTATCAGTATGTATACCCCCCATAGTATAGTGGGTAGCAGGCCTTATTGGAAGGGGCTCTTCAACAGGGTCTACTCCTATGAGCTTCTTAGCAATCTCTCTAATCATTGGGAGTCTCTCGTTTATCTTCTCCTCACCCAGGTGCCTAAGATCTAGGTGGACATACTCAAGCCCAGACTCGTCATGAACAAACCCCCTCCCCTCCTTAATCTCAGTCATTATAGCCCTTGATATTATATCCCTAGGAGCCAGCTCCATCCTCTGGGGAGCATATCTCTTTAGAAACCTCTCAACCTTGCTATTAACAAGATAACCACCCTCACCCCTAGCAGCCTCTGTTATGAGCACACCACTAGGCACAAGCCCTGTTGGGTGGAACTGCACGAACTCCATATCCTTGATCGGGATCCCAGCCCTATAGGCTATAGCAACACCATCACCCGTGCTAGAATGGGCAACAGTTACAAACGAGTACACCCTCCCAGCACCCCCAGTAGCTATTATCCCCGCCTTGCCTAGGAAGACTCTATACTCGCCTGTAGCCATATCTATAGCTGTGAAGCCCCTGAAAACCCCGTTCTCCATGATTATAGATGTTGCTAGGTTCTCGTGGAAGAACTCAACATTATCAAACCTCTGGAGGTTATCATAGAGGGAGCTCATCATGAAGAAACCTGTTTTGTCTGCGGCGAATGCAGTTCTGGGCACACTCATACCGCCGAAAGGTCTTTGTGCTATCCTCCCATCTGGGAGCCTATTCCACGGCGTTCCTATTCTATCGAAGAACCTTATCTCCTCCGGGGCTAGCTTAACTAGGATCTCGACAGCATCCTGATCTGCTAGATAGTCGCTCCCCTTAACTGTATCATATGCATGGAGATCTATGCTATCATTATTCTCCCTAGGATATAGAACACCGCTTATCCCACCTTCAGCGCTGACGGAGTGGCTCCTCATAGCATGGATCTTAGATATAATAGCTATCCTGAGACTCCCACCAGACACTAGGGCTGCCTGGAAGGCAGCTCTGAGGCCTGCAAGGCCCGATCCTAGTATTAATAAGTCATATCGGAGAACCTCAACCATACAAGCACCAATAACAATAACCCTAACCGGGAATATATTTGAATAATAGATACACGGGCCATAGATATGGTTTAAAACATTATTACCAGCTGTTGGAAATGCTATATAGACCCCGATCCTATGGAGCGGAACATAGCATATATTTACTTAATCACATATCACCTTAGGAGATATTCTTGGGCGTTGATAGAGCATTAGAGAAGGTCTATAGCGAGATATCATCAATACTCGGTGGGAGGGTTTCAAGGGATCCTGTGGATCTTGGCTTGCACGCTGTAGACGCCTCATCTTATTACTTCATCCCAAGAGATCTTGCTGATAGATATATACTAGCCCTTCCCAGAGACGCTGAGGAGGTTGCTGAGATAGTAAAGATAGCGTATAGATACGAGACACCAGTGATCCCTCAGGGATCATCTACAGATCTATCAATGGGTGGAGGCGTTATGAGCATGACCACATATGCGCAGTTATATTCACTCGATAGGGGTGTTATTATTCATCTTGGGATGATGAACAGGATCCACGAGATATCGGAGATCGATAGGATCGCTGTTACAGAGCCAGGTGTTAGGATAGATAGCCTCAACGAGAGGCTTGCTGACACAGATCTGTTCTTCCCAGTAGATCCAGCATCTGCGAGAGCAGCAACAGTTGGTGGAGCCATATCAACAGGAGCCGGGGGTCTCAGGGGCGCCAAGTACGGCACAATGAGAGACTGGGTTCTCGGGCTAGAGTTTGTGGATGGTGTTGGCAGAATACACCGGGTTGGGTGTAGAACCGTTAAGTGCAGACAGGGATACGATATAGCTAGAATAATGGTTGGTGCTGAGGGCACACTTGGGGTTATAACTAAAGCTATACTGAGACTCACACCAAGACCACCCCATATAGCTAGAATAATGGCTGTTTTCGCGGCCTTCGAGGATCTATATAGATTCTTCTTAGGGATTAGGAGGGGAAGAACGCCCATTATAGCTGAGTATATGGAGGATAGGGTGGCTGAGAAGGTTATAAGGAACCTCGGTCTCTCCATACCCTCTGGGCATACATTAATACTAGATCTAGAAGCAAGTTCTGAAGAAGAAACTCTGAGGATCCTTGAGATCCTTAGGAGTGCTGCAAGGGATAACAAGGCTATATATTTTGCTAGCGCTGCAAGCGGTGATGAGAGCTTCGAGGAGATCTATAGGTTCAGAAGATCCATGTTCCCATCTTTCGTCAAGATGAAGAAACATAAACACGTGGTGGCAGAGGATACAGCAGTACCTATATCCAGGATCCCTGAGTTCATCTCTAGGATAAGGGATATTGAGAGAAGATATGGTAGGGAGATAGAGCTGGGAGGACACCTGGGTGATGGGAATCTACACCCACACATAGAGGGAGACCTAGAGGATCCGAGGGATAGAGCTGTGATAATGGATATAGCTAGAGAGATAGTTATAGAGGCCCTCAGCCTCGGAGGCACATCGAGCTCAGAGCACGGGATCGGGTCTATGAAGCTAGAGCTCCTACTAATAGAGCTGAGAAGGCTTGGATCCGAGCACTCTCTAGACATAATGGCTGGAATAAAGAGGGCCTTCGACCCCAAGTGGATCCTGAATCCAGGCAGGGTGATCCCTATTGAGGCTAGGAGCAAAATATGATCCCTATAAGAAAGCAGAGGAGGAGTTCAGGAAATGCGTCTTCTGCGGATTCTGCGAATCCTCCTGCCCAACCCTCGAGGAGACAGGGCTGAGGGGCTATGGCCCCAGGGGTAGGGTGAGGGTTGTCGGGCTTCTCCTCAATGGCATCTATTCTGAGAAGACCTCGGAGTATCTATACACATGCCTCCTATGCTATGCATGCGTGCCGCCATGCCCCACAGGTGTTGATATACCCGGCATAGTTGAGGCAGGAAGATCTATTCTTGTGAGACTATCAAGAACAGGCTTAAGCAGCATATCTAAAGAGCAGTAGAGATAATAAAACCCGAGTGTGTTCTATCTATTTTATAAGAGCTACACTGTGTTAAAATAATGGTGATTATATTGGCCAGAATAGTTGATCAGGAGCATACTGCTGATGTAATGTACATAGTAGAGGCCCGAACCCTCGAGGAGCTCTTCGAATATGCAGCTATCGGCATGTTTAAGTATATCTCCCCAGACCTCTCGAGGATCTCTCCGAGGGTTGGCGCTGAGATCACATCTGCTGGAATTGACCTCGAGAATCTCCTCTACAGATGGCTAGAGGATCTCCTAATACTCCACGACACACAGGGTCTTATATTCTCAAGATTTGTTGTTAGAAGCATATATAGAGTAGAGGAGGGCGGGGAGCAGAGCTATATATTAAAGGGGTTTGCTGCTGGGGAGAGGTTTGATCCTAGAAAACATGTTCCAGGCGTTGTTGTGAAGGCTATCACATATTCTCAGATGTCTATAGAGAGAACCGCTGAGGGTCTCTGGAGAGTCTCCATAGTTCTCGATATCTAGATCAGGCCAGGATCTAGATCCTTGTAGCTCTATCTATATCTATGCCCATTGCTATATAATCTCCGGTGCTGATAGGTGGCTTTCGATCTCGAGGTTAGGAAGAGCATAGTGGATGCCATGAGGAGACTATATCTCAGGGGGCTCAACTCAAGCCTTTCGGGAAATGTGAGTGCTAGGAGCAGCTATAGGGATCACTTCTGGATCACCCCAAAGTCTATTGATAAGGCCTCCCTATCTATAGAGGATCTCAGTCTTGTAAGCATAGAGAGTGGAAGCAGAATCATGGGTGGGGAGCCCTCTTCGGAGTATAGGATGCACCTACAGATATACAAGGCCAGAAGTGATGTGAACGCTGTTGTGCACACACACCAAGTTTACACCATGATAGCATTCAAAGCAGGGCTCCTCAGGAGGGATCTTCTAGAGGACAGCTTCGAAGCCAAAGCCTACCTAGGCGATATAGGCTATGTACCAAGGATAGAGCCCGGGAGCTGGGAGCTGGCTGAGGCTGCTGCTAGGGAGCTCAGCAGCAGATCTGTTATAATCATAGATGGCCATGGCGTTGCCTGTGTAGGAAGCAGCGTTGTTGAGGCACTAAACAGAGCAGAGATCCTCGAGATGGAGGCTATAAGGCTTGTTAATTTAGCAATTATTGGGGCTATAGATACTTGATCGTGTTAAGGGCTTCTGAGAAGATAGAGGTGGCTGTGGGAGATGAGAAACACAGAGAAGGAGAGGTACTGGATCTCCTTGAAGCCTCCTACCTAGCATACACAGGGAGGGCCATGATCATTGATGAAAACAACAAGCCATTAGATTTAAAGCAGGTGTTCATGAAATACGCAAGCGGAAACCTATGGTGGATATTGTTCACAGTATTCACAGACCTGGCATCCAGGGGTAGGAGGATTAGGAAAGGCTTTGGAGAGAGGGACATAGTGGTCGAGCACGAGGGGAAAAAGTACATGGTCTATGTAACAGAGGAGGGTGCAGAGATCCCAGTAATAACCCTTCTCACCTGGATAGAGAGCTCCCAGCATAAGGACATGATCCCAGTTATAGCTGTTGTAGACATGTATGGCGACGTAACATACTACCAGGCAACAAGCATGAGCCTAAGAAAAATATCCTACCCATAGCATGGGTGAGAATGAGATCCACATCAATAGGTCTCTCACCTCTAAGGAGGATCACACGCTGTTCTTGCGCTAAAATGCATCAGAGCCCTCGGAGCTAGTTAAAAATCCACTAGATTATTCCCCAAGGATTCCTGCCCTCTCTATGTTTCTCCTATACATGTTCTCAAGAGATCTGGTTACCAGCCACCCTAGATGTTGTGAGAGCGTCTTCACAAGCTTATATCTAGCGCCTATCACTATGTCTCTATTGAAATCGGGATCTTTGATCCCCTTGACAATCTCCCTAGCAACATGCTCACTTTGTAGCATCGGTGTTAAGGGGTGTCTCGAGGATCCCCACCTAATCTTTGACGCTGTTCTTGTAAGGATAACACTCCTATGGAATTCCGTATCCACATATCCTGGGTATACACCTATAACCCTTATTCCATGGGGTTTCAGCTCTATCCTAAGACTATCTGTTAGGCTCTTTATAGCTGCCTTCGACGACACATATAGAGAGAGCCAGGGCATTGGGGTATAGGCTGCTAGGGATGATATATTAACAATACAGCCCCCACCCTTGGCCCTCATATGGGGCACAGCTTTTTTTATCAGAATAACTGGGGCTATTGTGTTAACCATATAGATCCTATATATATCGCTCTCATCAACCTCATCGATAGGACCATAGATCCCGAATCCTGCGTTGTTCACTAGAACATCTATACCCCCAAAGCTCTTAATAACCCTATCAATAAGAGCTGATGCCTCATCAAAAGATGATAGATCTGTTTTTATGGGCTCAGCAGATCCTCCTTCGAATCTTATCCTCTTGGCTATATCCTCAAGAACCTCGATCCTCCTGGAAGCGAGGGCAACAGAATACCCGCTCCTAGCTAGAAGTATAGAGAGATCCCTCCCAATACCTGAGGAAGCTCCAGTTACAAGGGCTATCTTCAATATATACACCATATTTAGAAGAGCATGGCAGAATAATAGCATGAAGAACAGAGCTTAGTGAAAACTTATAAATACTTCTAGTAATCATCAAGGTAGAAAGAGCCAAGCCAGTGGGTGAAAGGATGGAGAGCTCATCTGAAGATCGGTATGAGAAGATCGTCGATCTAGCTGTTAGGAGAGGGTTCTTCTGGCCCTCATACGAGATCTACGGGGGAGTTTCAGGGCTATACGATCTAGGGCCTCTGGGCAGCCTAATGAAGAGAAACATAGTTGAGGAGTGGAGGAGAATCTTCATCCAGAAGCACCAGGAGTTCGTTGTAGAGATAGAAACCCCCGTGATAGCACCGGCAAGGGTTTTCGAGGCCTCAGGCCATGTCGAGAGCTTCACAGATCCTATAGTCGAGTGCCTAAAGTGTGGTAGGAAATATAGAGCCGACCACCTAGTTGAGCAATCAGCAGGCGTCAAGGTTGAAGGAGCCAGGCCTGAGGAGCTCACCAGGATTATTAGAGAGAAGGGTGTTAGATGCCCACAATGTGGTGGTGAGCTCAGCGATGTGAGACTATTCAACCTCCTCTTCAGAACAACCATCGGGCCCTACGCAGATGCACTGGGTTATATAAGGCCGGAGGCTGCCCAAGGTATGTTCACAGCCTTTAAGAGGGTCTATGAGAGCATGAGGGAGAGACTGCCCATAGGGATAGCCCAGATAGGTAGGGTGGCTAGAAACGAGATCTCTCCAAGACAGGGCATGATCAGACTTAGGGAGTTCACAATAATGGAGATAGAGTTCTTCTATGCCCCCAAGAACCCCTCATGCCCCCTGCTGGATAGGGTTAGGGATAGGAAACTAAGGATACTAACAGCTAGGGATAGGATCTCTGGTGAGGAGAAGCCTAAAGGGCACAAGGTTGATGAGATCGTTAGGGAGAAGATAGTTAGCAATGAGTGGCATGCATACTGGATGGCTGTTGCGAGCGAGTATATAGAAAACCTGGGGATAAGGGCTGAGGACACATACTTCGAGGAGAAGCTACCCCACGAGAGGGCCCACTACGCATCCCAGGTTTTCGACCAGCTTGTGAGGGTATCTAGATGGGGATGGGTTGAGGTCTCTGGACATGCTAATAGGACTGACTATGATCTCAGCAGGCATGCCTCGTTCAGCGGTGCAGACCTCACCATCTATAAGAGATACCAGACCCCCATGCCTGTTAGGAGGAGAAGGGTTAGGGTTGATAAGCAGGCTGTGCTCAGGATATATGGTGAGAAGGCTCCTGAGGTTTTTAGGATATTATCCCAACTTGATCTAGATAGAATAGATCTATCTGGGGAGGAGGTCGATGTAGGAGGTGCTAGGCTGAGGAGAGAGATATTTGTTGTTGAGGAGAACGTGGAGATGATCCATGGTGAGAAGTTCTTCCCACACGTTATAGAGCCCTCATTCGGTGCTGAGAGGCTATTATACGTGATCCTTGATAGATCATATAGCGAGGATAATGGAAGGGTTGTGCTAAAAATACCCCCGAGGATTGCGCCAATAACAGCTGGGGTTTACCCCTTGATAGAGGATGAGAGGATGATCAAGATAGCTAAAAAGATATACGAGGACCTTGTGGACGCAGGCTTCTACGTGATCTATGATGATAGCGGGAGCATTGGTAGGAGATATGCAAGGGCAGACGAGATAGGGGTTCCATTCGGAATAACGGTTGATGGGAAGACCATTGAGGATGGTACAGTGACAATAAGGTTCAGAGATACTAGAGAACAGGTTAGGGTTCGTGTTGAAGAAATAATAATCTGGATCAAGAGACAGCTTGGTATTAAATAACTCTCAGATCAAGATCACTCGACAGCAGATTCATTCATGTATATCAAACCATTATCAGCATCAATAGTGATCCTCCCGCCAATGGGTAGGGGATACACATAGTGGCCATGCTCATCACCACCGTGACAGCATGGGAAGTTCATGAAAGATGGTGTCGATACATATCTCCTAAGCCTCTCAGCAATAACCTCCTCAAGACTCGGAGTAGGGGCCCTAACCTCTGGCTCGGGGAACTCGCCCAGAAGAATCCCTGAGGCCTTCTGAAGATGCCCTCCAAGGGCTAGTGCTGTTAGGAAGTTATCTATCCTCCAAGCCTCCTCACGGATATCCTCAAGAAAAACTATCTTGCCGCCTGTATCAACCCCATAGCCTGTACCCTGAAGTAGTGTGAACAGTATGAGGTTACCTCCAACAACTTCTCCCCCAGCTCTCCCAGGGTTTATCGTTTTTGGGAAGGGTCCGTCTTCGGGAGGTCTCATCTCGATCTCCTCCCCCATGAGGATCTTTATTGCCAACTCTAGATTTTTCTGAAACCTCTTCAAACCAAGCTCGTCCCCAACCTTTGGCGTTGTTGCGATCATCTCGCCATGTAAGCTCACAAGACCCACCCTAGAGTAGAGAGCATTCTGTAGAGCTGTTATATCACTAAAACCTATGAGGGGCTTCGGATTACTCTTAATAACATCATAGTCAAGCATGTCTAGAAGCCTTAAGCCTCCTGCACCCCCTCTAACGCACCATATCGCATCAATGTCATCCCTTCTAAAGCCCTCTACTATATCCCTAGCCCTTATATCGTCCGGTGCAGAGAGATACCATCTTCTCAGAGCATATCTAACACTCTCCCCAAGTACTATGTTGAAGCCATACTTCCTAAGGATCTCTATCCCATAGCTTAGATTCATACTAGGATAAACTGGGAAGCTAGATGGTGCAACCAAATATACCCTGGAACCTTGCCTAAGCCTTCTAGGCTTGAGCCTGGCCTTCATGCCCATAACCATGGATATATACCTAATAATAAAAAATATATATAATAAGATACAGGTTATATCTGCCAATCCGATACAGAATACCTTTACTACACAGCTATGGATCTTTACAATTAATAGCAGCCACCCCCTAACACTGATCGCTGTTGATAAGCTAAATAAACACAACATGTTTAGAGATGCTAGCTATCCCCTATCTTGCTATGGACCTAACAGCTCCCCGCCCTAGGGAGGCAGAGTTCTGATTCCACTTGAAATTCCTCACGGAATTTGAATCACCGCTCAGAACCCTCTGCCAGCTCATGGCATTTGTGGATCTCCCCTGACACGTTTGCCCACACACAACTCTAACATAGCCATCCAAGAGGATTTCAAGTTTTACACATCTTCTCCTAGAGGAAAAGAGCTATTATTCAGAGGGTTTAAAAACCCGTTCTAAAGGGCTAGACTTCTTAGTTTCATTGTGAGGGCTCAAGCTAGATAGACAGCAAAACGCATCACTGAACATCTACCACAAGATGTTTCCCTACATCCGCAACACACCACAGGTGTGGGTTGGGGTTATCCCGCTAAAGAGATTAATGAACAGAGCACCACCCCGTGGCTCTAATGAGGCCCAAGGGCTGAGAATATAATACAAATCCATAAAAATCAATGAACCCTAAACCCCCTGAAGGGTCCTTCTAATCCTTGGATTTGCTATGGGCTCTAGAGATCTGACGATCATGTATATAGAGAGGGATATAGATCCTATGAAGAACCCTGGCATAGCTACCCACCACCAAGCATCCCTCCAGGCCCCTGTGAGCCTGGCCTGGTTGAGTATGTTGCCAAGCGTGTATGTATTCTGAGCACCGACGCCGAGGAACCCTAGGGTTGCCTCTGCAAGAATGGCGTATGCCACAACACTAGCGAAATCCAGCAGAACTATTGGGAGCACAGCTGGGAGTATGTATCTAGATATTATCCTCAGATGACCAGCTCCAATAGCTCTCGCAGCCTCGACCATCTGGGTTGAGGATATAGCTATGGTCTGCGATCTTATTATCCTAGCCGTGGTTCTCCAAATGAGTGCTGAGATAGCTATCACAACCGTCAGCGTGCTTGGTCTAAGAAGCATTGCGAGCAGGATTGCAAAAGGCTCTAGGGGGATTGTGTATACAAAGTTAACCACCATTGTGAACAGGCTATCAACCTTGCCCCTGAAATAGCCTGAGAGAAGACCAACTATGGATCCTATTGTAACAACTAGAAAGGCCACTGCAACCCCTATTAAGAGGGACATTCTAACACCTGCCATCACCTGGGCCATCAGATCCTGTCCGTAGTAGTTAGTGCCAAACGGGTGATCAGTTGAAGGAGGCTCTAGACTTGCAACAAAGCTGCCATATGTGATCACATATAGTGTGTTGTTAACAACCAAAGCCCGCCTAACCCCCTCGAGACCCTTTATCTCCCTTACGCTAATAGCCCCAGATCCCTGGCTTATAATCACTAGAGAGCCTCTAGATCCTATGGTATAGATATTATCACCATATATGGCTATACTAACAAGATCGTCCACCAATCCTGTAGATGGGGTTAGAACCATGTTATTCCGATAGATAACGAGAGCCCCAAACCTGCCTGATGCTATGAACCCACCTGGAATGCACCTAACATCAAGAAGATCTTCGGTAACCGGTCTAAGAAGAGTTGTTGTCCTATTACCATGGATATCCAGAACAGCTATCCTTCCCCCAGAGCCTGCTAGAATAAGAAGCTTACCACAAACCACGCCAGCATTGGGGATCCATCCCAGCCTGTATCTTTCTGGAATAGCTATAGACCCCTCTGAGAAGTTTATATCGAGAACCATAATATCTCCATCATCGCCCCATATAACAATATTCCTTTCATCGTATGCCAACCCCCTTGCAGATCCTGTTTCCATGACTATCTCCCTACTAACCTCAAGAGCCTCCCCCAGCCTCGCTATTGTAATTCCTCTTTGTGTGAGTATAGCTATGCTATCGCCATAGCCATAGATACTCCTAATCCCTCTGGGGATGCTGGCTATCTTCTTTATAGAGACCCCCTGCACGTTTGTGATGTTAACCACATATAGATCCCCATGATCCCTGGCTGACGTGTATAGAATAAACCATGATCTATACTCTATTGAACCATTAATAGCTAGACCACTTATCCTCTGGATCTCTTTTGCCATGCCCCCGTATATCTCGTATACAGAAACTCCAGATCTGTAGAAAACCCGGCCAGGATCTATAGGATACGCTATAGGGCCAAACAGGCCGAAAAGTACTATTGCGATGAAGAATAAAAACGGGATGAAAAAAGATCTCTCGGAGAAAACCGTGGAGAGACCCCTAATAAGAACCCTGGAAACCATCATCTCTGCCCCCTCGTCCTAGGGTCTAGGAGAGAGTATAGAAGATCTGCTACTGTGTTGCTCACAATTATCGCTAGAGACATTACCGCGAAAACCCCCTGGGCTAGAGGATAGTCGAGGTTGTTGAAGGCTATTACAAGCTCTCTCCCAATACCGGGCCACGAGAACACAGTCTCGAATGCAACAGATCCTGCGAAGGACAGACCAATAGTTATCCCCAGCTGGGTTATGAGAGGTAATATGCTGTATCTAGACGCATCCATAACAATCTTCCTCTCAGGATGCCCTATAGCCTTTAATGTAACTATGAAGTCCTCGCCAAGGGTAGAGATCATAGATGCCCTCATTAGGAGCGTCGGATTTGATGCTATATATATCGTGAGCACTATGTATGGAAGAGCCCAGTGGTATAGGAAATCTAAGCTGAGTATCTTATCGATGAAACCCACAGCCTCATAGGGAGGTGTTCTCATACCCCCTGGTGGAAAGATCCTCAGCTGTATTGAGAGCATCAGAAGGGATATCAGCCCAACCCAGAAGAGGGGGAGGGAGTTAAGCAGGGTCATGAGGGAAACGCCTATCTTCTCCCAAACACTCCCCCTCCTCCAGGCCAGGTGGGAGCCAAGGATCCAGGCTATCATATATGCAGTAGCTATAGCAGGCATCACCAAAATGGCTGTATTGAGAAGCCTATCTACAACGATATCCCTCACCGGCGTCTTATAGAGAAAGGAGATCCCCATATCGCCTCTGAGGAAGTTCGCTATATAGGCTAGATACTGTTCATGAAGAGGTCTATCTAGGCCAAAGGATCTCCTTATGATCTCCCTCTCCTCGGGTCCCAGACCCTCTCTCAGATATATTATAGTGGGATCTGGCAAGACTAGCCTGAATATGATGAACTGGAAGGTTAGGATAGATATATATAGGAGAAAAAGAACAGCTATTTTATATATGATCCTGGATATCATCCTACCCTCTATTCCCTCTTAATCGTATAGTTGGCAGGATAATGTATCTTACCCATAGCATCCCATGAGAAGCCTGCCTTCACAAGAATCTCCCTAGCCTTTGTAAGGTTATAGCTATATGTTAGAACATCAGGGTTGTGCCAGTATCTATTAACAGGGGCTATTATATATCCCTTCTCCCCATACCCCTTGAGGATCACGTTTATTATATAGTCGTATGGAACTGCATATAGGAGGGCCTGCCTCACCAGCTTATTATCAAACGGGGATCTCCTTACATTGAACATTAGATCCGCATCCAACGCGAAGCCCCTCCCCTTCACTATAGAGATATAGTCATACCTACTCAGCGTGTCAACATGCCCCGGCAACAGGCCTACAGCTGTTGCATCGGCCTGCCCAAGGATTAGTGCGTTAACCACCCCCTCTAGATCTCCATAGATCTTTATGGTTATCCTGGACACCTTTATAGGCGGAACCTTGAACCCCCCTATATCTAGTCCTCTATATGCGAAGTGGTCTGGAAAGACCTCCATCGATATATACTCCTTCTTAACCCACACTGGGTTTCTGAAGGGACCGGATCCTACTTTTAGAACCTGGGCAAGCTGGTCCTCGGTGAGGGATGCAGGATTACTTATATTGCCCCAGACATGCATAGGCAGGATCGGTATCATGTACAGTGTATTTGTTATAAAGCTAGCATCAGGGCTCTTTAGATAGAATCTAACAGCGGTGGAGTTTATGATCTCCACACGATCTATGTTCCTAAAGTAAGGCCTAAAGTAGGGGAAGTTATTCTTTATATAGTAATCGTAACTGAACTTAACATCATTAGCCGTTATGGGCTTTCCATCATGGAACCTAGCATCCCCCCTGATCCTCACCTCAACCTCCGTTGGAGATATGACAGCTATGTTTTCTGCAAGCCAGGGGATCGGCCTCCCATCAGGGCCAAGCCTCACTAGATTATCATAGACGAACTTCAGAACATACCATGAAAATATGAGGGTTGCCCTAAGAGGGTTAAGACTATCGGGCTCGGTGTTGCTAGCATATACCAGCTCCTGCATAGAGCCGGCTGATGGCTTTATGAAATAAGGCTGCCACTCATGGAATATAGGGTTGCCAGGCATTACCAGGGGATCTGACCACTTCTTGGAATTATATGCTGCAAGCACGAAGCTATGGTATATATTATACCTGGGGGCCTCCTCGTGGAATATCTGCTGGAGCTTATATACGATCTCTCTTCTCTTCTCAGGATCTAGAGTGGCTCTCTGAAGATCATGTAGCCTATCATACTCAGGGTTAGAATAGCCAGTGGGATTGTTAGCCCCCTCACCCTTCTTCCCAATCTCTGCTGTTGTTATAAGTCCTAAGAATAGGTTGGGATCCAGCCTATCTATCCTAGCACCCCAGCCGAAGACACACACATCGAAATCCCACTCATAGTAGCACTTCTTATCAACCTGAGAGGCCTCTAGACCTATAACCTCTACATCGAAGCCAAGCTTTCTCCACTCAGATGCTATAGCCTGCACAGCTGCCCACCTCTGAGGGTTCTCAGCCTCTGTGGTGGTTATAATGGTTATCTTCTGCACAGGCGGTCCCATGGTAGTAGGAGTTGTGGTTATCACAGGCTGTGCTGTGGCCTGAGTGGTCGGTGTTGTTTGAACAGGTGCTGTGGGTGAGGGTCTAATAGCAGGTGGGGCTCCTAGGAAGAACATGTAATATAAGCCTGCCAGTATTGCAATAACTATTATTGCCAATATAACCACTGCCCAGACCCTTGAAACCCCTCTCATACACCTCTCCACAGTATATTACTCAAGATCCTAATAAGGATAGATGCCTCAGATTCTCAAGTGTTTCCCTGTCCATGGTGTTTTATTTCTGTGAGAGGGTTTAGCCCTTAATGCGATTCACCAGCTTAGCCCACACATAATGGGCTCCCATCTGAGGGAAACCTTAGCCGATGTTTACCCAGTTTATTGATTCAATAGCGTATCTATCGAGGACCAAGCCATCCGAAGCCTGGCGAGTCTCGGCATTATTTTAACTACTCTCGCCCTCTTACCTACCACAGGAGACCGGATCATTGTGGATGAGAAGCTGTGTATGGGTTTCTCGTGGATGGGTCTGTTGAAGAGGTATATGCCCCCTAACACAGTTATCCCCTTAAGAGTCTTTAACAGCTTCTCAATCTCCTCTCATATATTAGAAGATATATAAAAAGTACTAGAATTCACCGCCTAAACTAACACGGCCTATAGCTATACTCCCTCGATATGTATTTTGGCAAGCACCCTATCGATCCTCTCGAGATGCTCTCTAGAGAGTCTCCATCCAATGCTTCCAATGTTATCCTGAAGGTGCTCCTCCTTTGTTGTGTTGAATACTGGGAAGACGTTGTCTTTTATTAGGAGCCAGTTGAGCACAACCTGGGCTGGTGTTTTTCCGAGCTCCGATGCTATGGCCCTTATCTCGTTCACTAGAGGCTGTATAGCCTCTATCACCTCGGGTCTTGCTAGTCTGTACCACCTATACTCATCCCTTATCTCCCTCCTCCCTATTAGGAAGCCGAGGGCTAGAGGATCGTATGCTTGAACGGCAATGTTCTCCTGCACCATATATGGGAGTAGCTCTTTCTCGATCTCCCTGTATAGGATGTTATAGTGAACCTGGTTTGTAGCTATATCTGTCCTAGATAGATACTCCCTAGCAGCCCTCAGCATTGGTAGTGGGAAGTTGCTCACCCCAATATATCTTATCTTTCCCTCAGCCCACAGCCTCTCCATAGCCTTGAGAGTCTCTCTTAGCGGGATATAGTGATGTGGCCAGTGGATAAGATACAGATCTATATACCCTGTCTCAAGTCTCTTAAGACTGGCATCGGCAGCCTTTAGAACATCATCATACCTCAAATGCTCGTAGGAAACCTTTGTTGTTATAAAGATCTCATCCCTCCTATAGCCCTTAATAGCTCTCCCAATAATTCTCTCAGAAAGCCCTGCTCCATAGCCCTCAGCAGTATCTATAGCATCGATCCCAAGCTCTATAGCCTTCCTAATAACCCTAACAGCCTGCTCCTCAGACACTATGGATGAAGCGCCAAACTCCCAGGAACCCAGTATCAGGGGCGAGATCTTCTCTCCAGTCCAGCCAAAAACCCTCCTCTCAATAGACATTCTATCACCCCTAGTTTGAAACACCACCCCAAAGGATGGGGGCTCTATAACTGTAAGGAGCTGAGAGCTTATAAGCTTTCCCAACGCGTTCAAGAGCTTGTATGTGTCCTCACCAGTTGGTGAGACCACACCTTCCTTGAGGCTACGGTTTTAATGATGAAGCCTGTCGGAAAGCTGATGGTTTTATAATATTGCTTATGTATAATAATATATAGATAGTGGATGATGATCGCTCTATCCAGAGAATGGTGATCGATGAAACCCCGTCTGATCTAAATAAATAACGATCAAAGCTTATAGGGTGACATTACAAGATATAATGGGCGGAATTGAGACTAGAGGATATAGTCTCAATAGGCCTAGGTATCTTTGTAACGTTCATTGGCGGTCTTCTCTTCACAAATGCTATAGAATACATAGGCCATAGAGCAAGATGGACAGGATCCTTCACAGGAGCTGTTATAGCTCCCCTATTCACATCCCTCCCAGAGTTGATAATACTACTAGTAGCTCTATACATATACGGAGGTGTTGCTGGCGAGAAGATAGGTATAGGCACCATATTGGGCCAGCCCTTTATGGCGTCAACAATTATTTTTCCAACGATATTCCTAGCAGCGATTATATCATATGCAATAGGCAGAAGAAATGATCTAGCGCTTGAGGTTGAGAGGGTACTTGTTATACCATACATAATATTTACAGCCCTATACCCCGCAGTTCTTCTACCCCTGATCCCTGGTTTCCTATACTATGGCAAATACTTCGTTGGAGCCCTATTCCTGGTAGTTTATCTCTACTATACATATAGAATGTATAGATCCAAGGCTATGTTCATACCAGAGGCTGAGAAGCCATATATAGCCAGCGTAGTGGGTCTGGGAAACCCCTCATCGATCCTCGCTCTATCTGCTATACAGCTAATAGCTGCGGTAACCCTCCTAATATATGGCTCCAGAACCCTTGTCACCGGAATAGATGAGGCCTCTAAGACGCTGAATATAAGCCCAATAGCCTTAGCAATCCTCATAACACCCCTAGCAGGAGTTCTCCCTGAATCCATAACAGCCATTATATGGGCCTTCAAGGGGAGAGACACCCTGGCTGTAGCTGCAATGGTTGGCGAGAAGTGCCTCTACTCAACAATCTACCCAGCTATTGGTATGCTTATAACAGCATGGGAGCTAGATCACTCGGCGATTGTTAGCGTTGCAATAGTAGAGATCATATCCCTCCTGATCCTATACCACATATCAAAGGGGAAACTAACCCTGGATGTGGCTGTTATAGGTCTTCTGGGGTATATGGCATTTACAATATATGCACTATAGCTAGCATAAACTATAGAAAATCTCTAGACCTTGAGCTGCTTTTCATATATCCTAACCCCTATGCCTTGAGATCCTATATCTTCTGAAGAAACACGACCTACTGCCTGTATGGCATACGGATCCTGTGGGTTTTGATAGATATATTACTGTGTCTCCGTCGCAGTCTATGATGATTTCGATGACCTCTATTATATTGCCTGATGTCTCTCCCTTCATCCAGATCCTGCCTCTAGATCTACTCCAGAAGTGGGCCCTCCCACTCTCTATAGTCTTTATAATAGCCTCTCTATTGGCGTAGCCCAGCATGAGGATCTCCTTGCTATCAATGTCCTGAACCACCACGGGCACGAGGCCCCCGCCCTTTGAGAAATCGAGCTCTCTGAGGATCTCGTCTATAGACAGATCCACTATATCCTCACCCAGAAGCCTCTTCTAGCGAGGTAGGTCTTGACATCAGAGACTCTATACAATCTATAGTGGAATATAGATGCAGCCAGCACAGCTGAGGCCCCCGACTCTATGGCTCTAACCATATCCTCAGGGGATCCGGCGCCGCCGCTAGCTATTATAGGCACACTAACGGCTTTTGAGACACCCCTTATAAGCTCTAGATCGTATCCAGCCCTGTGGCCATCAGCATCTATAGATGTGAGCAGAACCTCGCCAGCCCCCAGATCGACTGCCCTCGATGCCCAGTACACAGCATCCAAGCCTGTGTCAACCCTGCCTCCGTAAATGTAGACCCTATAGCCATCCCCAACCCTCTTGGCATCTATAGCTATAACAGTTGATTGGGAGCCGTATTTGCTAGAGATCTCCTTTATAAGCTCTGGGTTTCTAACAGCATGTGTGTTTATACTAACCTTATCGGCACCAGATCTGAAGAGACTGTCTGCATCCTCAACACTCCTAACACCCCCGCCGGCTAGTATTGGTATAGAGATCTCTCTAGAGATCCTCTTCAGAGCATCAAGCATGAAACCCCTACCCTCTGGGGAGGCGCTTATATCCAGGACAGCTATCTCGTCAGCCCCCTCCTCCTCATAGATCTTAGCAAGATCCACCGGATCCCCAACAACACCAAGATCCCTGAAACCCCTACCCTTAACAACAATACCTCTATCCATATCCAGGCAGGGTATAATTCTGATCATAACCATACCACTTCAACCCTCGAATTTTTTGAGAATCCCTAGCCCTATTATACCCTCATAGTAGGCTCTGCCAACTATAGCGCCTCTAAAGCCCTCCCCAGATAGTGTCTCCAGATCTTGATGCGATGCTATACCCCCAGAGTATATTATATAGCCCTTATAGATCCTCGGAATACTCCCTATAATAACTCTATCAACACCGCCAAAAACACCATCCCTCTCTGTGTTCGTGACTATGAATATCCTAAAACCCTCACTATAATATCTCTCAATAGCCCCGACAAAGCCCACACCGACTTCAGCCCTCCAGCCGCTGTGTGTAACAAGCCCTCTTCTGGTATCCACCGCTAGAGCTACCCTATCGGCTCCAAGCCCTAGGGCCTCTCTAGGATCTATTAATCCCCTATATATAGCTGTCCCCAGAACAACCCTGTCAGCACCTGATCCTAGGGCTCCCTCTAGATCCCTTATGGACTTGATGCCACCTGCCAGTGTTACGAAGCCTCCAGAGCTCTTGAGGATCCTTGCAACGTCTATAACCTCTTTACTAATAGATCTACCCTCTATAGCTGCCTCGAGATCTACGACATGAATCCTCCTAAGACCCTTATCAATGATCTCGAGGCCCTTATCCACAGGGTTCCTAGAATAAACTATAACCCTAGAAGGGTCGCCCCTCTCCATCCTAACAACCATCCTTTTATATATATCTAGGGATATGTGGATCTCCATGGCTATCTCCTCATATAGATCCTTAGTGCTTCTGCAAATAAGCCGCCAGATCTCCCGGATCTCTCTGGGTGGAATTGGGTTGCAACAATACCGCCCCTAACTATTAGTGAAGGCACATCTATAGATCCATGGCTTGAGACGCCTATGATATCCTCCGTATCTGTTGATGCATAGTACGAGTGGGCATAGTAGAAGCTGGAATTCTCAAGATTATCCCATGGATGAGATCTCCTCAAGATCCTCAGGGGAGACCAGCCAATCCTGGGAACTCTGAGACCAGCGCCCGAGGGGAGTCTCACAACCCTACCCCTGAATATCCCCAGACCCCTCCCAGGCCCCTCCTCGCTCTCCTCGAATAGGATCTGCATGCCCAGACATATCGCTAGAACATAGCCCCCGCTGGCTAGGTGCTCCTCTAGATATCCCATCAGCCCTGAGAGTCTCTTCGAGAGGGCTGTGTAGTTCCCAACACCCGGTAGTACTAGAAGGTCTATGCCTCTAAGACTATTGATATTCTCAGATATTATAGGAGCCTCCCCGAGGTTTCTGGATATGTAGTTCTCTAGATTGCCCAGATTTCCTATTCCATTATCCACTATAGCTATCCTCATCAAGCAACCCCCTTAACACTTATAGACTCCCTCCCAGTGGGTTTTACAGCCTCCTTCAGGGAGACTCCTAGTGCTTTGAAGCACGCTTCGGCGATGTGGTGGGGATCCTCGCCATGGATCCTCTTCGCATGTAGAGTGAATAGGCCTGACAAGCTCATGCTCCTCAGTAGATGCTCTATTAGGGATCCCTCTAGATCCTCTATGTATGAGCCATCAAGCCCTAGATCTATCACGCTGTATGGCCTCCTAATAAGGTCTATGGACACCATAACTAGGGCATCATCCATTGGTATGATCGCATAACCAAACCTGCCGATCCCAGCCCTATCGCCAAGAGCATGAGATAGAGCCTCACCAATAGCTATCCCAGTATCCTCAACAACGTGGTGCGACATATCGCCCGATGCATCTACTCTAAGCCCAAGCACCCCATGGTGAGCCATTGTTTCTAGCATGTGTGTTAGAAACCTATATGGTGTCCTAATATCATAGCCTGGAGCGTCTAGGTTGACCTCTACGTAGATCTTAACCTCCCTAGTTTCTCTAACCGCTCTCCCCACCCTAGCCATTGTCTAGATCACCTAGAGTTTTCACAAGAAGATCTATTATTTCCTCACTAGCAACGGTAATCCTTATAAAACTATCGCCTCTTCTAAATAGATCTCTATAGCACCTAACACAGAAACCCCTACCCCTTAGAAAGCTATCTAGATACCCAACATCAACCCCCGCCCTAGCTATTACGAAGTTAGTCTGGGTTCTGAAGGGCTCTAAATACCCGATCTCTTTCAGCCTTGAATATAGGATCTCCCTGTTTCTCCTAACAATAGCTGTGTATTTCAGAAGCTCTCCCCTCATCCTCAAAGCCTCGAGTCCCACCCTTAGGCTGAACTTGTTTATCTGGAATGGTAGTCTCGCAATTCTGAGAGCCTTTATTATTGTGTCGCTAGCGACTACATAGCCTAGCCTGAGCCCTGCGAGGCCGAATGCCTTTGATAGTGTTCTTATTGTGGCTATGTTGTCATAGATCTTCATCAGATCAGCTAGATCCTGCTGATCCTCTGAGAACTCTATATACGCTTGATCAATAACAACAACACCCCCGCTAGCCTCGGCAATAGCCCTTATGATACCAACATCCAGAATGTTTCCCGTGGGGTTGTTTGGGCTGCATAGGAAGACAAGATCTGATCTTGACGCCTTATCAACAGCATCACCAACATCTACATTGAAACCATCCTCAGATAGATCTATATACTCCACCCTATAACCCCTGAGAAGAGATCTAAGGCTGTACATGGGGAAGCTGGGCCTCAGGATAGAGATCCTAGGTTTCTCACCAACAACCCCTGCTATGCTTAGCAGGAGATCTATAGCCTCGTCAGCCCCATTGGTTAGGAGAACCATTTCAGGATCTATTGAGAGCATCTCACCAATCTCCTCTGAGAGGAGTCTCTCCTCCTCCCCAGGATATGTCCTGGGATCTACTTCTCTAGCAGCCCTAGCCATGATATCGGCAACAAGTTCTCTTGGTATCAGGAGGTTCTCATTCTTATCGAGGGGGTACCTGCAGGATCCGCTATCCATGTATACAAGATCTCTCCCCCTTTCTACGAATAGCCTCAGCCTATCCATCAATCACACCACCCCTGTAGATAGACTCTAGATGTGCTGTAAAGCCCTCGGCCATCGCTATAGCTCTCACAGACTCTGTTATCCTCCTAAGATCATCGTGGGATCCCCTATAATAGACTCTCCTCCTAAGCACCACGAAATCCAGAATAGAGAGGCCGCCACGCCACCTAGCCCAGGACATGGTTGGGAGTATATGGTTAGCCCCTGAGTAGTAGTCATTTATAGCGGTGGAGGCACATCCATCTATTAGGACGCCATAGTTTCTGATATTCTCAACAGCTTCTCTAGATCTGCTGCATATCTCAACATGCTCCGGAGCCATGCGGTTTATGAGCTCGAAGGCCCTCTCTGGGGTGTCTGTTATAGCTATGCCTAGAAGCCTTGAAACCCTCTCAAATAGCCTGCCCTTCTTATCCCCCGAAAGCCTCTCGATATATCTGGCTAGGGACTCTGCTATATCTCCCCTAGGAGTTACTACTAATAGCATAACAGAATCCCCGTGCTCAGCCTGGGCTGCTAGATGCCATGATACGCTGTCCTCGAGCCCCTCTAGGTCTATATATATGAGAAGCTCTGTGGGCCCTGCGAGCATGTCGATCCCAACAATCCTCGATACTATAGCCTTTGCAGCTGTTACATAGATCCCCCCAGGACCTGCGATCTTATCCACCCTCTCTATAGACTCGGTCCCATATGCCAGAGCAGCTATCCCATGAGGGCCTCCAATCCTGTAGACGCCGTCGAAGCCTGCTATAGCTATTGCTGCAGCCATAGCCCCCGTAAGGGCCTTCGGAGGCAGTAGTGCTACGAGCCTCCTAACACCAGCCATTCTCGCTGTCACGCCACACATGATTGCTGTGGATATATATGGTGCTAGCCCTCCTGGTATATAGCAGGCAACCCTCTCTATTGGTTCGAATATGTTCTCAACCTCAACTCCATAGCCGGTCCGCACTCTTGTTGGCTTTCTAACCAGCTCTGCTATGGGGCTCTCAACATCTTTAACCCTCCTAGCAAGCCCGCCCAGGGAGTCTATAAGATCTCTGTCGACCTTCTCAATAAATCCCCTAAGATTGTCCGAGGATATGTAGAGCTCTCCCCTAGATAGCTTAACACCATCTAGCCTCTCTGTGTATTCGATCACAGCCTCGTCGCCTCTTATTCTCACATCCTCAACTATTCTAGAGATCCTTGTTATGATGTCTTCAAAACCCACAGTAGATCTAGCGGTTCTTATCAGCTCATCCAGATCTCTATCGCTAGCTATCCTATAGATCCTCAATCCTCGCCACCTCTGAGATCCTCTAGGGGTATCACAAGCTTTGGCTCATAGACCACAAGCCCCTGTGCTAGCCTTCTGAGGGTTGGCATTATTCTTATAAGATCCTCCTTGCCTATAACTGTGTTTATAGCAAACCAACCTGGATCTGCCAGCTGGCTTATAGTGGGGCTCTTAAGGGCTGGGAGTGTTTTTAGGAGCTCCTCGAGATTCTCCCTCCTAACATTTAGGAATATATGGTATCTAGACCTGGCATCTATAACGCCCCTCATTATAGCTACTATATCCGAGATCTTCTCCCTCTTAGCAGGATCCCTCAGAATACTTGGGCTTGCTATGAGGACGGCCTGTGATTCGAGTATATAGTCTATAGCCTGGAGCCCGTTGCTCTCAAGGGTTGTGCCGGTCTCTGATATATCTATTATAGCATCGGCCTCCTCAGGCGGTTTAGCCTCTGTCGCGCCGAATGATAGTATGATCTGAACCATGTTGTTATCACCCCACCTATTCCAGGGTGTTATGATCAGGGGTTTTGACTCCCCATAGTATGCTGCATAGCTTCTTCTGCTAGATATAAATCTCGAGGATGTGTTGAGATATTCAGTAGAGATCCTCAGAATCCTCCCTTCTCTTGCAAACCTTTCGATTAGATCCTCGGAATCCCTATACCCAGAACCCCTTGGTACTGCAAGAACCATCCTAACCCTTCCAACGCCTAGTTCCAGGAGAATGCTAACCCTACCCTCCAATCCCTGCTCCAGAACCCAGTCATATCCTGTTATACCTATATCGTGGAGGCCTTCATAGACGTAGACAGGGATCTCCTGGGGCCTTAGGATCTTAACACAGATCTCTGGATCGCTTATTAAAGGTCTGTAGCTCCTCTCCCTCCCTATAAGGCTATAGCCAGCCCTATCGAGAAAATCGGAGACAGGCTTCTCAAGGGATCCTTTTGGTATTGCGAGCCTAACGATACATGCAATAACCAACCACCCCGTATCTATTAGCTATGCAAGGGATCATTGATATCCTCTCCACAGATATCCCAGAAAAACCCCTGGGTTTGTATCCCACATAGCCTTTAGATCTAGTGAATACACATCCCCGACTCCTCGCTCGATAGTAGTAGAGGATAGAGGCTTAAAAGCTTAACCAAGATCCAGAGTGGTTTTTTATTAGCCACAGGGTTTTTAATACCTTGGTGAGCGGGGTTTTAAGTTCTGAGCTGTGATGATAAACCCACGCGGCGAGCTTTTTGAAAATATATAAGAGACGCTCCACTATATATTCTAGGCTGTTGGTGAATTAATAGATGGCGAGATCCATGTATCACTACATATCACAAGCCTGGAAGAGACCCTATGATGGAGAGCTAGGGGCTCTCAACAAAGCCAGGATTATAGAGTGGAGAAGAGAGGAGACAGTAGTTAGGATCGATAAGCCTACGAGGCTTGACAGGGCCAGAGAGATCGGGTATAAGGCTAAGCAGGGCTTTATAGTGGTTAGGGTGAGGGTCTCGAAGGGCGGTAGGGAGAAGCCCAGGCCTAATAAGGGTAGGAGACCGAAGAGGATGGGTGTGTATGGCTATTCGCCAGAAAAGAGCCTTCAGCTAATAGCCGAGGAGGTGGCTGCCAGGAAATACAGAGGCCTAGAGGTTCTTGGAAGCTACTATATTGGCGAGGATGGTGAGTACAAGTGGTACGAGGTGATCCTGGTGGATCCCAACCTGCCAACTATAAAGAGCGATCGGGAGATAAGCTGGATAGCGCACCCATCACAGAGGGGGAGGGTGTTCAGGGGTAAGACGATGGCTGGTAGGAGGATGAGGGGGCTGCTCAGAAGTAGAGGGCTTAAGGGTACTCACCACTATAAGTGGAAGAAGAAGCTGAAGGAGAGGGAGAAGAGGAAGAGGCACGAGGCCTCAAGAGGGGCCAGGGTTATCCTGCCCCAGGAGAAGTACGAAGAGGTTTTTGGAGAGCCTAAATAGATCTATCTATATAGCTCTACTCACAGCATCGATCTCAACGCTGCTAACACCATCAACGCTAGAGATCCTGGACTCTAGCTCCTCAGTACCTCCCTCGGTGTTTTCTGGGAATCTTATGTGGAGCACTAGGGCCTTATATCCATAGGCTATCTCTATAGTCTCCCTAGCCACTATTCTGTAGCTGTTGGGCAGGCTTTCCTGGATCCTTCTCACAAGGCCCTCGAAATCACTCACATCCTCAGAGGGATAGATCCTCACAAGGGCTATTACATCTGCCATATAGGCACCTCCTATGGGCCTTCGAAGCCACAGTTGGGGCACCTATAGGGTGTCCCCTGAACCCTGCATCTATAGCATCTCCATATCAGAACCTTGCCACAGTTGGGGCAGTTAAAGTATACGCCCTTCTCGTATGGGGATACTAGCTTTTTACAGCTTATACATATGGGAGGGGTTGTTGCATCTATTATCACGGGTGTTGCGGGTCTCTGCAGCTGATCCACCTCAATATCTCATATGTTTAGGCTCTTAAAAGATTTCTACCCGAGATCTTCTTGGTATAGCGATAATAGATCATATGAGTAGTCCTCCACACGGAGCAATCCCCAAGAGCCCGGCGATATCGCTCCAAATATGGATTCTATAAATCTGGATAAGTCCATGTTCTGGTCATAGCCCACCAATATATATGAGCAATCACCAGTAGCCATTATAGCTCCTCCAAATCTTCTGGCAAGCATCCCGGCCTCTTCAATGCTTGGAGCTCTATCTCCGCATCCTATTGGAATGATCATCACTAGACTCAGAAGATCCTCAGTATATGGGTTTATATGGAGCACGAGAACAGCTCTAGACCCAGATCTGCTTATAAGTATATAGAGGTGATTCATACCAAAATGCGTGGCCTCTTCTATGGCGCTCACAAGGTCTTCTGGATTCTCAACGGATCCTGATAGGTTCTCTAAAAAATCACCCAGCTTCATTAAAAGACCCTAGATCTCCTCAAGCTCGATCTCTCTCTCAAGCTCCTCCTCGCTCTTCTCGATCTTCTTGAGGCAGTTTAGATCAGTCAGAGTCTTGTAGGTGTGCTCAACAGCCTTTATAACCTCATCCTCACTCTTAGCCCCTGTTATGACCATCTTACCCGATGAGAATATTAGAAGGACAACCTTAGGGTCTGTAAGCCTGTATATAAGCCCTGGGAACTGCTCTGGCTCGTACATTATGTTCTCTAAGAGATATGCTGCCTTCTCAAGGAGAACCTCCATTCCGAGGTTCGCTGATGCAACTATATTCTGGATCTGGATCTTGGGCTTCCCAGATATTGACACACCACTCTTTATAAACATCCTGAGTATCTTCTTAACAGCCTTAACAAGATCAGAGGTCTTCTTAGCCCCTGTGACAACCATCTTGCCCGATTTGAATATAAGTGCAGTCACCATGGGGCTGTCTAGCCTGAGTATAAGCCCTGGGAATTGGTCTGGGTTATACTCTATATTAGGGATCCCCTGCTCGATTAGGTCTAGATCGAGCTGGTGCTCAAAAATAACGGTGGCAACTATGTTCTCAATCCTGGTCTCGGGCTTAGAGGAAGTCAAGATATAAATACCCCTTATAAATACTCGCAAAAGGATTTATAAATAACAAAGAGCTGGGGTGGATAGGATAGGGGTCACCAAGCATTCCGGATCAATAGTGGTTGGAGTAGATGAGGCTGGGAGAGGGCCCCTTATAGGCCCCATGGTGGTTGCATCAGTAGCCATCGAGGAGAACCTTATTGAAGAGCTCTCAAAAATAGGTGTTAGGGATAGCAAGAGGCTCAGCAGATCTGCTAGGGAGAGGCTCTTCGAAAAGATTTTAACCATCTCTAGGGTTTCTCTTGTTATCACATTCTCCCCAAGGGATCTTGATGCTAGGAATATAAACACCCTCGAGCTCGAGGCTATCGAGAAGATCCTAGACGCTTTTGTGAAAATACTAGGTGGATGTCCAAGGATATATATAGATCTCTTCACATCCCAGAAGAGGATATCGAGCCTTAGATCAATATGCCCAGACATAGTCGCCGAGCATAGGGCTGATAGCAGATATGCCGTGGTCTCTGCCGCAAGCATAGTAGCAAAGGTTCTGAGGGACTGGCATGTCGATAGCATAAGAAAGGCCCTTGGGGACTTCGGCTCCGGCTACCCATCAGATCCGAGGACAAGGGAGTGGATCCTGAGAACAGGTGGTAAGGAGCTAGAGATGGCTAGAATGTTTATAAGGCATAAGTGGTCAACCCTGGAGAGGCTGAGGGTTAATGCTAATATCCTAGATAGATATATAAAGAGTGGATGAGACAGAAAATGGCTACCAGCGGGGCCGGAGAGCTGAGGATAGAGATCCTCGCCAGGCTGGGATGCTTCAAGCCTGTCTACCTATTGAGGGACTATATATCAAGAGGAAGGGTTGATAAGGCTAAGGAATTCTTTGGAGAGATAGCGGAGGATCTGAAGAGATACTCAAAGGATCTGGCTGAGATAGCCCAGGAGGCTTCTAGATATAGGGGGCTATCGAGCCTAGATGTTGGCGAGGCTGCCAAGATAATAGACGCATTCCTCAACATGTTCAAAACAAAGGTGTTCTCATCCCCACAGGGGGTGAGGTTATGCATATATATACAACCCCATCTAGAGGTTATCTATAATAATCTCAGCAACATGAGACACGATCTCCTGAGGGCTGCTAAGACAGATAACCCCTATGCTAGGGAAAGGATTCTAAAGGATCTGGAGGCCTATCTAGCATACATCTCGGAATATGTTAGAAACATAATTTCAACACTCGAGAAGCTATAGACTCTTTAAAAATCCAAGCGAGACTGCGATTTTGAGCAACTGCTCAAGAAGGCTACGATCCCAGCAGCTCCGAGTTCCCTCAGCGACCAAGTAATGATACGGATCGCCGTGATGGAGAGAAACACAACCCTAGAGGGCGAGAGTTTTGGTGCTATTATCAATAGTGTGTAGTCATTTAAGCTAGGGGATCCTCGGTTAACTCAAATAATAGGCTGGGCAACTGTCTCGGCTCTAGCTCAAGCATTTATCCCACAATAGTTAGAATACTTGTAGGCGTGGAGGATCTGAATGACTGTGGAGAGCCATAGCATGTGGAGGGTTTTTGGAGCCACTGAGGCTGCTGTGAACATTTTGGGGGAGTTTCTATCTAGGGTTAGATCCTCTAGCAGTTGGGAAGATATAATGGGTTCCTTGGATTACCTCTATAGAGCATATAGCGAGAGGCCATACTCAGCCCTTCTAATGAACGCAACCAGAGATATACTCGCAGGCTTCGTATCGGGAGACCCAGCGACCCCTGTAGAGGCTGTTGAGACGATCAGTTCTATAGTGTCTAGGGTTTTTGAGAGTGTTAGAAGCATGACAGATCAGGCCGCCTCTATAGCGTCTAAGAGGATAAATGATGGCGAGACTATATTCACAATATCTTATAGCGGGACAGTGCTGAAGATCTTTGAGAGCCTTATTGCAAAAGGCTATAGCGTTAAAGCTATAGTAACAGAGTCAAGACCGTTCGGCGAGGGTGTCGAGATGGCCAAAGCCCTCAGAAGAGCTGGTGTTGATGTAACACTCATAGTTGATTCAGCCATTAGGAGCTTTATAAGGAGGGCCTCTAGGGTTATCATAGGTGCAGAGGCTATATCTGCCAACGGTGCCGTTATAAACAAGATAGGCACAGCGATCCTGGCACTAGCAGCTAGAGAAGCAAGGATAAGGGTCTTTGTAGTGTCTGGAAGCTACAAGATAGTCCCAGAGACGGTCTTCGGAGAGCTCATAGACTCTCCAGAGCTTGTTTTGATCGACATGCCAGAGGATCTCAAGACCCTGGGAGTTAGATCCAGCTTTCCGCTCTTCGAGTCGATACCACCGGAGTATGTGGATGCGATAATAACCGAGAAAGGGCTTGTGGCTCCAGCAGCAATACCATATATAGCTAGAGAGGTTTTTGGATCATGGCCCCCGAGGGTTAGAAGAATATCGGAGCTATATGAGGAGGCTAGGCGACTTATAGGAGGTAGAGAGAGATCCTCTCTATATTAAAAATCCCGAGCTCTTCTCAATCAACCATTTTTAGAGCCCCTCACGAGAGCTGCATCACAGCTCGTCCCGCTATGGTTGCCCACACCCAATGCCAAGAATAACAGCAGTGTGTGGTTATAAGCTTTTTCTTCATTAGAATTACTGGGGTTTCCGCCCTAGAGGATGGGTCTTCAAAGTTGTGGTGGGCCTATGCAGGGGATCCCTGAGAGGGTTTCTAGGATAGCTAGCGATATTAGGGATATGAGGATAAGGGGTGCTGGCAAGATTGCTAGGGCAGCTGCAGAGGCTCTCATGATCGCTGCAGAGAGCTATAGAGGAGAAGATCTAGATGGGTTTAGAAGATATATGGAGGAGGTCTCAAGGCTTCTCCTATCCACAAGACCCACGGCAGTCTCGCTACCAAACGCTGTCTCCTATGTTATGAGATCCCTTAGGGCAAGCCATGCCAATGTTGAGGAGGCCTGGCTATCGGTTGCTATGGCTGCTAAGGAGTTCATAGAATACTCCGAGAGGGCTTTGGAGCTTATAAGCATGTTCGGGTCGAGTCTAATCAGGGGTGGCGAGGCTATAGTTACTCACTGCAACTCCTCGGCGGTTACCTCGATTCTTGTGAGGGCTTGGAACGAGGGGAAGAGGATCTCTGTCTATGCTACTGAAACGAGGCCCAGGTTCCAAGGGTATATAACTTCCAGGGATCTATCATCAAAGGGGATCCCAGTTACTCTAGTACCTGATACAGCTGTCGCCCATATAATGAGAAGGGCCGATCTAGTTATTGTGGGTGCAGATGCCATAACATCTAATGGGGCTCTTATAAACAAGATAGGAACATCCCAGGTGGCTCTAGCTGCTAGAACATATGGTGTTCCATTCTATGTTGCTGCGGAGACCTATAAGTTCTCCCCATACACATTAGTTGGGGAGCCCGTTGAGATAGAGGAGAGGGATCCTGGAGAGATTATAAACCCACCCCCAGAGGGTATAGAGGTGAGAAACCCCGTGTTCGATGCAACACCGCCGGAGTATATAGATGCGATAATAACTGAGATAGGTATTATAAGCCCCAGCATGGCTATCCTAATAATAACAGATCATCTGGGGCATAGGATAGGTGCTGAGGCTATAAGGGGCTATGAGGATAGCGAGCCCAGCTAGGGATCTTATAAGCCCTAGTGCTATGAAGAATATGGGGAGGGCTATAGAGGCTATAAGGATCCAGCTTGATCCTATGCAGCTATTCTTCATACTCCTCATAGTATTTTTCATAATCTCGATGCTTGGAAACATACTCCAGCAGAGGGAGAGAAAACCGATTGAGAAGATAGTAACATATACAGTGCTAGAGTGCATAAACAAGGACTACGAGGAGAAGAGGGACTTCATACCGGGAGACTATGTGGGGAAGATCATAAGGGATAAAAGATGCCCAAAGGATAATGGAGAGCTCAGGATAAAGGCTATATATGCTGAGAAACACCCTATAAAGTGATATATACGCGATAAACCAGGGAGAGCTGGTGCTATCTAGCATATAAAAAGATCTATGAGAAGGGTTTCAAACATCATCCTAGGATCCCTGTGTAGAGGCACTCCTCTCCTCCAAAGTACCCAGTCTCCTAAGCCTTGAAGCCATAGAGCCCCATCTAGCCTTGAACTTCCTCGGAGCAAGGGGTCTTACCCTCTTAACATCTGATCTAGGGATATAGCCCTTCTCCATACCAGGTAGGGCGAATGTTCCGTCCGGCATCTCTATTATCTCATCGCTCTCTATAAGCCTAACAAGAACCTTCCTAAGCCTATCCTCTCCAGCAAGCCCGCTAAAATATGCCCTCAACTCCTTCCAAGAAACGGGTCTTCCTGTTTCTGCTATCCTCTTCTTAACAAGATCTATGAGCTCATCATCATCAGGAGCCCTCATAACAACTATATCCTCATCCTCATAGATAACATTCCTCTCCGATTCCTCTATCCTCTCCTCAGAACCCCTTCTCCTTCTCTCTGACAATATATACCCCATATTATTTATTTTCCACAGTTTTATATATTTTTAACTTATTATTGTTATTATTGGATACATATCTCCAGCCTCTAGCTTTTTAGCTGGGTTATTAACAATCCACAAATCCATGGTTCTAACATATAAAAACCAGATCATGCTGTATAAACATAATTTTATTAATAGTGAAAACTTTTCCCTCTTACGTTTTTTAATTTGGTTTTAGTTATTTCTAATTAAGTGGGGTTAGCCCTTGGTGTGGATTCACCTGCTTTGCCTACACCTCATGGGTCTCCCATCTGGGAGAAAACTTAGCCTAGTGTTGATTGCAGAGATAACATCTCTATCTA